>Ga0126342_10022841_pt1 | contig 10287 bp, 3 predicted proteins | sample Cyp1metagenome_FD_92528 | JGI IMG/M metagenome (GOLD analysis project Ga0126342, IMG submission 92528) | Coral microbial communities from Lord Howe Island, Old Settlement Bay, Australia - Cyphastrea 1 metagenome | ecosystem: Host-associated > Invertebrates > Cnidaria > Coral ... | reverse complement strand
TTTTACGTTCGCATTGCTGCGTTTGCCCTCTAAAGCCTTCAACCCTCTTCGAATCGCTTTCGGATCGTGCGCTGCAAACGGATTACTTGTGGTGTCATTCGCTACGCAGCGGGAATAGTGCTGCCACGTCGTTACCGCTCGTGCCGCAGCTTCTTCGTAACTTGCAAGAAGTCTGGTGTCGGCATCTTTTGGCAGGTCCGTGGTGCGCGACGCTCGTTGTTGTCCCGTTCTTCGAAAAGATGTTTGTAGTGCGGTGGGAAGTGTTGTCGGAGTGACGAGCAATGGCTCATCCACGCCACTGTCATCACTATTTGCGTCTTCTGCGCCGCTCGGGCGTACGCGATACACGGAAAGAAAGTTACCGACGTACCGTTTTGTCTCTTCGCATGGGAGATGCGTCAACCACATGCGCAATGCATCAACCCAAGTTGCTTCAGCCGCTTTCAAACGACCGACAAATGGGACGTTTCCCGACGCCATAGATGCTTGCAATGTCCATGCTCGAAAATAGGTTATCGTCAATCTTGCGTTGGCCTCTCGTGGGCTTTCTTTCTGCAGAGGAACGGGCGAATTCTCAAAGTGCGGGCAACATGGGCGAATACGCCGTTGGAGATAGCAACGATGTCGCAGCTGTTTGGTTGCGGTGGTCTCTTGTAAACCAATGCGATTGGGTGTCCATGGCACTGTCAGCTGGTAATCGCGTTCCGGTTGCAACTGTATTTTCTTATCTGGGTCCGTTTGTCGCTGCATTTCTTGAATACCCGCTGGTGTCAACGTGACATCCCAGCTTGACTTCTCTTCGTGATTCCATTCACGTTGTGTCGTTGGCACACGGGCAAGCGTGACTGCCCATTCGGCAACAAATTCGTACGGCGACAACCACCACACTTCGGATGCAGCAGGTCGGTGACCGTAAACTTGCACGATGTCGACGGCACCGAGATGTCGGACGCCAGAGGCCTGTCGGCGTGTCCACTTTGTAGTGGTGCGCTTGGTTGCTGACGCGCTCGCTGCTTCACTGTGATACATAGCCACGAACTCGGCGAATGCAGCTCCAGGGAAACTTTCAAACGTTGTTGTGGCAATGCGCTCAGCTGCAACTACTGCATGTTCGCGGTGATGCGCGCGCAAGTTACAGCATTCTACTTGCCCACGCGCTACACCTTTTAGGTATGCATCACTCAGAAATCGATTTGCATGTCGCTTACCCACATCGTCTAAACATTTCCAACCGTGTTGCGCATACAACTGTTCATGTCCTTTCTGAAATTCCTTGATTTCTCCGTGTCCCATAGGCTGACTTTTGGAGCAATAATCGGCACAATACCCTGTCTGTGCATCTTGCGCCCTTTGCGCCGCACGTGAAATCTCGTGACGTTCTTGCGTCGTAAGGGTGTCTCCGCAGGTTGGACATGCGTAGGGTAGTCGATATGGGACTTGGACATCGCAATTGACACCGCGCAATCCAGCTAACATTGCTGGCGCACAACCATTCAACCACTCGTGGCCGCAAGGACCATGCAAAGCTCCTAAGCGATTTTTCCTTCCGCCCACAGGCATACCATGCAACTGTAGTTTGCAGGGGCATAACACGGTTGTTTCGGAGCAGAGCCACTGGGTGCGAGGAAAATCGCTCTTGCACAATCCGGGCCGATCGCTTTTTTGGCAGCCTGCTAGTGGAACGCGTGCTTGCGTCACTTCATTGTATGGATGGTAGTGATGCTGCTTTAGAAGCTGCAATTGGACGACGTCGTTTTCTAAGTACTGTTTTTGCCATTCGGTCGCCTCTGCTTCTAGATCGTCTGCTGCCGCAGCACGACGCAAAACATAGTCGGGCAACGCGGTCATAGTAGTATCATGCTCATGCGACGGCCACGACGCTTCAGCATCCACAATTCGCGCCTCCATGCCAGCGGACGACTGACCCGCATAGCTTGCGTGGCACACGTGGGCGTTGTATGCTTCGTATTCGCGACGCAAAGCGTCCAGGCGTGAAGCTGACAATTTAAAAATGTCTGCCAATGAGGTATGCTGGTGTAGGCATTGAACGAAAACTTGCATGTGCCCGTGCTGGCCACCTGTGCTCTTTTGCGCCTCTAAGGAAATGTAGACTGCATCTACGCGCCCAAAAATTCCGCCGCTTGTCTCTGCATTACTTCCGCGTAGGTCTTGACACGGCTCTAATCCAGGGAAGCGATTGCAATCAGGACAAAACGGACAAATACGCACACCAAAAAGGTGCTTCAACATTAAATGTGTGAGCGCGCGAAAACCATCCACTGCAGCTAGAGGATCCCTTGCTAGAACTTCCCGACGCTCTGCCCAAGACATTGGTAACGTGAATTCATATTCAAATGGCCCAGGTGTCCCCGCACTTGTTTTGCCGAGGTCAGGGAAAAACATGTCGCCGGCTGGGAAATCTTGCGTGACAGATGCAGCGCGTACCGGATCAGATGCTTGAACGCGTGTCATGCGAACAAAGAGCAGCTGATGTGCTTCATCTGGCGTATAGGTGACAAACAATGGTACTCCATACCGAATTCGCATCGCCTGGATTTCGAATCGCATTCTTTTTCGCGCTTCTTGGGTCCCTGGTAACCCTTGCGCTGTGTGTCGCATGTTCGTGAGCAATTTCCGCGCCATCGGTTTCAGGCCTTGCACATATTTGAGTTTGGAAACATCTCCTTTGACTGGACGCGGTTGACCTGTAACATCTATATAAGATCCCTTCAGAGCTACCAACAGCTGTTGTGCTGCTTGCTCCACATGCTTTCCAGTTGGCTGCACCCATTCTTGCGTCTCTTCATCGTAAAAACTGCGCGAGTATGCATCGGTTGTCCGGGACAGATTCAAGGCTGATCGAAAAAGCAGGTTCCACGACGTAAAGCCAAAAACCCAATCACGACTGACTTGCGCCTCGATGCGTCGCGCCATGACTTTGACCCATGTATTTAGCTCGACGTGCGGATCGTCCGGGTGACGTCGAAGCCGTTTCCGTTGGCTCCACTGGGGCACATCAGGCAAACCAATGCCATAGGGGAAGACAAAGGGAAAAGCTAAAGCAAAGTAAAGCGGCTGAAACTGATCCAAAAGTTTGGTGCCTGTATACAGTGTCACTTCTGGAAGCGGCTGCGCGGACGCTGGTAGACTGCGGGTCACGATTTCTTCCAGTGCAGACACGTGTTGCGCATTTAGATCGTGACATCCAGCAGTTGTTTTCTCTAGAACGACAGCGTTCGGTTTCAGCAAACGTCCGAACTCACAACTAGCTTGCTCTTCAGACATTTGGTCATTGACGGGCGTAGCTGCTTTTTGCCGCAAGACATGATTCAGACTCCCATCGTTGTCCAATAAGGCAATGATTTCGGCGGGAACGTCATTTTCTGGTAGCATTTCCGCCCGTGCTTCCACGAGTGTCATATCTATTCCTTTATAAGCAGGGTGGCTTCGCGCAACCATTGTTGCGATTAATCTCACAACGACACGACGACGCACAATTGCTTGGTGAATGATGTGTTGACGCATCGCTGCTTTGTCTTTCTTGTCTCCTATTTTTATTATGACAGCGATTTTGTCACTTAATGCTTTGCCTACGTGCGGTAAGCAGGCAGTCGTGTTTGATGCAAGGTTGTTGTCTAAACGGTGGAATTCGGACAGCAGGTCTTCCCATGGCAACGGAAACGTCGTCGCATTGCCTTTAGCGCATAGGCGGTGCCGATTCATAAATGCATCTTGAGCTAAACTCCGATCTTGCAAGTAACGCCATTCAATGCTAAAACAGGTCAGAGCAGTCAGGCAAGGACTTGCACACAATAGTTCTAAGACGGTGCACTCTTCGGCATAGATCTCCCGCGGTGGATGTCCGAGGAGCATATCGTTGCTTAATGCTGCTGGTGGTTTGCTCCTCTGTCGATACACATACTTCCAACAAGAGAAACAAATTGGAACTTCACAGCACGTGCACACAGACTCCCGGGAACAACGCCTATAACAAGTTTTGTCTTCGGGACATGCAACCACACGAATCGTGTAGGAAGGGCAAGACATGTTGCACGTCCACTGTTCCAGTTCTGGTTGCAAATTCATCTGTGTGTCGGCCGGGAGGGTAGAGACATAACGGGCATGGTACGTGTGGAACCCTAGCATTTTTTCAAGATCTTCTGCACTTTGCCCAAAAAACTGCCCTGTGTCTTGGTCAAAAGCGCGCTGCCACCTAATTTCTTGATTTGGGAAATCTTGCACGAAAGGGTACCTACGGGCACAAATAAAACAAATTGCGGCACCGACTTGTTTGCCGCGCAAGTTCAGCCGCAGTCTGCGTAAGCATCGCCGGTCAATAGAGCAATTGGCAATGGGTGCCAGTTGTTGACAGCGCCAGGTTAAGATCTCGTGATACGCTTGCAGGGTTGCTTTCGGTTCAGAGACTTGCGGTCGCCAATGCGTCGATAAACTCTGTAAGGCGTCTGCGTGCTGGTTGGTGATGTGTTCTGCCAGCTCCTTTTGCGTTAGACACTCGTACCTGCAGGTACGAAAAGCACAATGAAAATCAGGTAAGTCATATGCTTTCAGCGGATTGACTGCTCTCCAACAGTGTTCCGGCAAGGTGGGCTTGTCGGATAGCAGCGTAGCTACCTCCTGTCTTACTGCATCATAAACTGCACGTGGATCTTGATTCCCCTGAGAAGGCTTCCACAGCCGCAAAAGATAGATATCGCCATCATCGTCCTCGGTTGGTTTCGTTCACATGTCTTCTGCTGCCATGCCCCCTGACATTGCGCCTTCCTTCAAGGAGCCTGGTGATGTTTTTCGGCGCACCCGGCGCAGAGGCACTGCCACGTCTACCTTCCTGGCCGCACTGGAATGGAACTGGTGCTTTCCCCGCTGTGTGCTTACTTGCTTTGGTTTCTTTGCGACCTTCGGTGCAGTTTTTTTCGCTGCAGCCACGCCTACTTTTTTTGGGTCGCAGTGCTTTCGCTCTGCATGAGTCTTTGTTGGCCGCACCTGCTTCATCAATCGGCTTTCCTAGCAATTTCTTATCATTATCATTGGCTGCACCTTCTCGTTGGTCGGGCACAGTTGGAGGTAGTTCGGTGCGGTCGCGGCTCGTGGCAGCTGAGGCAGCAGCCCCTTCCAAGGTTTGCCCTGCGCCTTGCGTGCAGCAGGTCCAAAAACTGCGAAACTGGTCTGCTAAGCGGCGGGCATGATGCATCCCACTATCTGCAAATCTTAACCCTGCTTGCAACAATGTATGGAGACAGATACCTTCTGCATCTCTATCTGACCAAGCGTCTTGCAAGCGACATGCATCTGCTGCGCTGATTTGTACCTTCGCGCCGCGGCTATCGCAAAAGCGTTGCAAAATATCTCGCATTTGCTCCAGGTTGCTACCGCTCGCAGCGTTGACAGGCTCTATTCGAGATGCCGCTTGCGCCTCCGTGTGACAAGAACTGTCCCCAGGCAGCGGCCGCAGCGCCTGCGGCAATGCTGTTGGGATATCGGGTAACAATGCAGCATACTGGCCGTTTTTGTACTTATAGAAGCGGAGAATAGGCGCCAGTAAGCTATCAGATTGACCGACCGAGTACCTGTCTCGTGGAGTATTCAGATCAGTAGCATTGGCATCGTGAATGTACACTTCAGCATTCACACCGCCGTTGCTGCTGCCAACGAGAAATGACATTGCGGACGCAAGATGTCGCTGCAACGCCAACCTCTCTTCTTCCTCGCTCTGCTTCTGTTCAAGTAGAAGATGTGCCTGGCATGCTCTGCATATCTGATATCGGACGTCCTGAGAGGCATCCACAGCTGACCCCAGAGAAACGTATCCATGAAAACATAAATTCAATACCAAAGCTTCAATCCAAGGAGTCACAAAACTGCAATCACAAACGCGCCAGGCCATCTTGGTGAATACAGTTTTGGCTCTGTGCTCTTTCTCTTCCTCAGTTCCAGTCATGTTGTCGTGCGGCCTTTGGCTCATGTCGCCAGCTTTGTTGTCCTGCTTTTGCTTCAGCTTCTCACTCTGCGATATTGTTGCACTAGCCTTTGCGTGTCTCTTTGTCGCCGATTCAGGTTCACGCGCAATCATTCGGCGCAACAAAGTATCAAAATGATACCCTCTGCCTTGCACAGAGGTGTGATTGTAAATATGCAGCTGCAAAACTTGCTGCACAGGGTGCTCGAACCCAAGATGGACAAGAATTTTGTTCCGGTGTGGATCTGCCGTACACTCACCAAACCGGTCGTGCACGTGAATGAGCATGTTGGTACGTGCGACAGCACAAAATCGCTGCAACAAGAACATCACAATGCGGGGACCGTCGCGGTGCGCATCTAAGTAGGGAAAAAGCCCCTTGCGACTTGGAGCTACTGCTTTCCCGACCTCGTGAATCAGTTGTTCCCTGCATGCAGCTGCAATATGCCGTCTTGCTCTAACATCTGCGCGCAAGTTCTCTGGCAAAATGCATTCATTCGATAAGCACAGCATCAAGGAATCGATGAGGCAATTGTTGGCGCCGTGTGACTGCGCTTGCTGCCGCACGAACCCTTCCGCTGCCAACGCCTGTAAAGCTTGGGTGTCGGTCATGCTTCGAGCAGGAGAATTTACCTGCGCGATATCGCACATACGGTCTGCAATTGCAACGCAGTGAGCCTCTGTCATGCATGTTTGCAATTCTTTCCAGCCATCCCAAGTTGGTACCCAACTTTGTCCAAGTACTTTCGCTACGTTCTCTGCTGTTCCGAGTCGAGATAACAAGATTGCTGCCACCAGTTGCTGCGCGTCCTCCCAAGTCAATGTTGTATTTGCTGCTTCTTGCCGCTGCACGTCCGAGAATTCTTCATCAGTATACGTTGCTTCCATCCGACGGTTTCTGCTTTCTGCACACAGCACTAGCATGAAGTCATGAAAAGCTTCCTCGTTTCTGTGCAGCAACTTTTGCGTCTGAAAGGCCTTGTTGAGACCTCTTACTGCGAAAGTGTCTTTTGCACCCGACAGTAAAGGATCATCATTTCCATGGGCAGTGGAATTGTCCCACTTCCCAAGCTCCGTGTTCATTGCATGCTCCGCGACCACAAGTGCGGCAGTGCGTCACATACTCATCACTCCATTGTTTGGAGACATATGCCCTCTTGTAAACCAGACAAATAAAACACTGCAATAGCTCTGCACCGCCTCCTCGAAATCGGAACGACGATTGCCCCTGCGCGTCAGTGTCATAGTCTTTTCCTAGATGCGTCACGTGTTTCAACATTCTGCAATCACAATGACATGAAGTCAAACTAATCAAGCTCCTGAAATTGTTACAACTGGGGCTTTGCCTTAGCATCTCAATGTTTTCCTCGACTTTCTTGTGTTGAACAAAAAAATCTTCCATCAACTGGTTCTCCGCTTCAGTTCTTACGATTTCCTGAGGAAGTACCGTAGGAATACTCCAATCCACTAGACCCCTTTCACTGCTAATTTCCCTTCTAGAAACATTATTCCTACCACTGAATTTAAACCCCCGACATTGATAATGTCTTTTTTGACTTGTACTGAGTATGTGTTCATCAACTTCCACGCGTGCACACGTGCATTGGATAGACAGGTCTAGGTTTGCGGGTATTTGCCATGTCGCAGGAGCAACAAGACTTCTCGTAGGTGGTAGTGTTAACTCTTGCCCACTTGTGTTAGTCGATTTGCTTCTGTGTGTTCTTTGCGTGCTGTGTTTGTAAACGTGTGTATCCACACGTAAGGTCGTTACATCGGTGTGTTTTGCACAGGTGTCTTTTCCATCATGGGGTTTGCCAGTACCTGAAATCTGGGTACTGGGAGAACCGGTGTTCCAGAGCTGGCAAGATTTGTTGCCAGTCTCCTCAAACTGACAATAAGCAGCACCTAAGTCTCCATGTGGAGTACCTGCTGCATTAGTGTACATCAGTGCATGAGCAGTGAAGGGCTTTCGTTTTTGTGTGTGTACTTTTTGCCTATAGTCAGTTGTGGTAAACCCCAACCAACCCTTTCTTGAACAACCCATACCTTTATCATTGCGTTCCACCTTGCGATCCTTTGGATCCTTGGTCTTCCTGGATAGCTGCTTGGGCTCTCGACTTGCATTCTGGATACACTGCCAGACTGAGTGGCATCTAGCCTGTTTCACACGACTTCGACTGATCCAACGACATCGTACTGCTACAGTCGCTATTTTGCTTGCATGCTTGCAGACGCGTGTAAGTTTTTTGCACTGCCCTATCTGCGTTAACTTCGTGCACAAACTTCTCACTGCACACGGTGTTGAGCCGCTGATACCAGAACTGGTGTCCAGTTGGGAAGGTAACAGGTTGCTTTGCTCATACATAATGCGTCCTGCCTTCCAACACTCACAATTTACAGCACTAATCTCAAGGCCAGCACCTCTGCGAGATAAAGCATTGATATGTCGTACCTCATTGCCTAGAAAACGACGCAACTCCATTTCTATAAGTTTCAGTGTGCTTGCAGCATTTCCAACCATGCTGTCCGGCGCCAAAAGTGGCACACACCATTCTTGCCAACGTGTTGCTGTACATGTTTTGCCGAGGCATGCTACTGCATATTGCCTACGTCGACAGACTGTGCACAAGGGGGGTGCAAGATGTCTCCTCCCAATGGTTTTGTAGTAGTTCTTATTGTTGCATTTGCTGTTGTTTCGTTTCATGTTGTTAGTGTTTCTCAGTACTACCAGCTTTGGGACGCTGGTGCTCCCTACCGGCTTTGGGACGCCGGTGCTCCCTGATGCCAGCTTATGGGTGCTGGCAACAAACCCTGCCGGCTTTGGGACACCGGTGCTCCCTGTTCCCAGATTTCGGGTACTGGGCAACCCTATTGTAGAAAAGCCACCTGCACAAAACAAACCAATGCAAACATACTGCTTGTCAATATGTCACAGCAGTTTTGCTAGGTAACAATTGGTTGTAATGTCTGCTCCTGTTTCCGTGTTTATACAGTATTGTGACCGAACCTTGCTCTGTGGGTGGCATCGCCCAGGTGCTATTTCTTCTGTTGGTGCACCTGGTTCACTTGACCTGACAGCAAGACAAGTCCTCGAAGAATATGATTTACTGTCATACCGTCCCACACATATGAATACTTTTAGTCTGTGTCTTCCCCGACCTCGTTATCTCACAGCGTGTTTTGCGCCCCACGCTATCGCTACTCTTGCTTGAAGGCGCAAAAACTCCGAACACAAAAACTCTCATAAACTCAAGGATCAAAGTTACTTCCACACATGGTCGAGGCAAAGGTCCAGGAAAACGTTGAGCATGGTCGATATTCAAAATTAGAACAAACAACAATGACAACATGTCTTTTAGGATTGCTGATGCTTTGAAAGAAAAAGTAGTCTTGCACCTTTGCACGGTTTGACTTTGTGAAAATAGGTTCGTCTCTTTCTGAGTCTTCCACTATTCTGCGTTTCTTCCATTAAGTTGGAGATACGGGTGAATAATGTTCATGTCATTAACATCGTGGTCGTCGTTGTCATCGTCGTCCTTCCTTTCAACCAAAAAAGGCACATTTGCCCCACCACCCATGATTAATGTAGCGCGTGTGCGAGCATCACATGAAAACACATAGGCCCCCAACCTCCCATGACTAACGTAGTGCGTGTGTGAACATCACACGTAAGCCGTACGCACATAGGCGGACAGGACACTATTGCCCCCCCTAACTCCCCATGATTAATGTAGCGCGTGTGTGATAGGGTGTGCATTTTTAACAACAGTGCGGGCCACTTACAAGCACCGGCATCATACACAAAGACGCGAACTACCCAAACACATCTCCAACTATGGCTGGCACATCTGCTGACTTTGGAGATCGTTTACCCAAGTATCCCCAGAGCGTTTCTTCGCAAAATTAGTAGCAATAATACTAGCCTACTTGGTAATTATTAATCTGACCCTTTCTCTGAAACAACGGTCTAGTAATCAAGAGGTCCTCCACACGTTTTCAACCAACTCATTTGTCTGCTGTCGCCAAGACTTGCGTTTTGCAAGCGTCGGTGCTCATGGCTGCATTGCAACCTGTTGCCTAGGCACGACTCGCTCCCACACAAGGAATGGTCGAAGGATGTGGGGACTTTTTATCCAGATATGAGGTTTATACGTGGGATAGCAACAATGGGAAGCTAGCATAAAAATTATTTCAGGCCGATCTTCCGTCGTATCTAGTTATAATCCACATATATATATATATATATATATATATATATATATATATATATATATATATACATATATATATATATATATATATATATATATATT
>Ga0126342_10022840_pt1 | contig 10287 bp, 9 predicted proteins | sample Cyp1metagenome_FD_92528 | JGI IMG/M metagenome (GOLD analysis project Ga0126342, IMG submission 92528) | Coral microbial communities from Lord Howe Island, Old Settlement Bay, Australia - Cyphastrea 1 metagenome | ecosystem: Host-associated > Invertebrates > Cnidaria > Coral ... | reverse complement strand
TTTTCAATCATCAACACGTTCATCTCCCACTTTTGGGGATATCTCGGATCAAGCACCCCTATCCATGCCTTAGAAGGAAAAGCAGGGCCGCTTAGAGCATTGGGCTTCGCATATATATATATGGGTAGGTGACATGTTGTTTTGGCCCCTCCCAAAGAAATCAAAATTGATGGTGTAGTTTAGCACTTTTAAGCGTGGGTGCATTGCATTTTTGACCCTTGTCTGAAACCACCAACGAAATTGCTACAAATTGCTGCTTGGTTCAGAACGGGATTCCAAGTTCATGGATGGTTATCATATATCGATATATGATATATAATGGATACTACAATCCCAATCACCCATCGACCATAATTCATCAATACCCTCTAGTAATTTAAGACAGCTATGGAACATGGCAATTTATAGACAAATTACCTCTTAAACATGATTCAACATTGTGATTTTCAATAGCCAGGCTAATATGATAATATGTTTAATTACCAAAGGTAATATGTTTGATATTTACCCTCTGGTTATTTAACAGAGCCATGGAAGCCATGGCCCATAGAAATAGATGGTTTACCTAATAAAAAAAAAAGTTGATTTTCCATGGCAAACTGTTAAATAACCAGATGGTAAGCCCATAGATTCGGTCCTTAGTTTTAAATCATCAATCAACAGGGATGTGGCCTCTGCTCAAATGGTGTGTCATCATCGCTGAACAAATTTAACATAATTCATCAACCCATCATTCCACTGACGTTGCGTTGTGAAGTTCTTGCAACTTATTCAAATAGATGGGAGATTCACCACTTACAAAGTATCTTGTTGGATATATTATACCTGATTGGTGGTTTCAACCCCTCTGAAAAATATTAGTCAGTTGGGATTATTATTCCCAATATATGGAAACATAAAGCATGTTCCAAACCACCAACCAGATACTGTTCCAAATTCAGACACAAGTGGAAGCCTGACTGGGCTTTGACATGTAATACAATGTGGGGGCCCCCAGTGATGTTTGTTGGTTTGTAAACACCATGAAAACTATTGTTATTTGCGTATCATAAACCATAGTGAAATTGGAAATATTTGCACCAATTTAGCTATCATCAATCAGCGATAATGTGCACGTCGTGAAATCCACATCGTTTGCCCATTCACACCGTGTCTCTGAAACCCCCATGAAATCACCGTAAAATCAGCATGTCTTCCCCATGATTCATTGCACATTCCATACATTCCATCCAACTTCGGTTCATTTACCATAGGGCCCCGGCGGTCCACAGCCGTGTCCACGAAATAACCAGGTTCGCATTTTAAACACCTGCGGAAAAAAAGGGGCCCCTAGCGGCATAGCGAAGTTGGTGAACAGAACCCCAAAAAATGTATATGGATGTAGATGGTAAATAGCTCCATATGGTAACTATACGATGTATAACAGTAGTTGTTAAAAGAACACAAAATCTGGCTGCATAATGGATATATCTTGCTTTTGAAGTAGCTTAACTATGGCTTACCGGGGCTTAGAAAACGGATATCTCAACGACATCTACGTTGACCGAGACCATCTGTAAAAGGGTTGAAGAAAAGACATGACCATGACCAGACCATGACAGCAATGGAATGTTGATGAATGGTAGAACTCAATGCTATGAATTATGGAATGGTGATGAATGTTGATTCAAAACCCACTGTTCAAATGGTTTAATATATAGGATTTTCTATAATGGGTTGTGATAATATCCAATTGGATAGTATGACCCCAATTTAAAAATCAACCGACAAGGGTCTCAAACGCTGCTTATGTGAATGGAAGAAATGATAATTAATGAAATGGATATCACATCTTTTTGGTGATTTAGTGAAACTTTAATTCGGATATCAGTGAGATATGAATATATGATATATATGATATACATGTTGATAAAATGGTATGAATCAGCGCTTTGAGGATTTAAAAAAAAACATGTTCTGTGGACCGTCGATTGCTTCACAATACTAGGAGCTATGGCCTGTGGATATTGATACCCTCTGGAAAACTAACAATTTGCGAACTGGAAAATCACCATTTGTGATTGCTACATCAACTATTTCTATGGCCATGTTCAATAGCAAACTGTTAGTTTACCAGAGGGTAAAGTCGAGGCAATCACATCCTGATCTGTATGAGTTCAAGCTTGCCGTGTTTGCCAGGACAGTCCTGTCCATGTCGGGACAGTCCATGTTTTCTTGTTCACATATAAAACATATGTTCGCTGTTGTACCCAATTGTTCATCTTTCTAGCCTAATCCCATGTGTTCACATATTTCAACCAATTGTTTTCACATCACATTCTCTTTTACCTGGTTGGTGGTATACCTACCCATCTGAGAAATATGCACGTCAGTTGGGATGATGAAATTCCCAATATGATGGGACAGTCATAAAAGTCATGTTCCAAACCACCAACCAGTTACCCAATTCTCCATTGGTCTCCCAGATTGCAACACATCTGGAGCTTTCCAAAAAGGGGGTACCCCCCTTGCATCCAAGTCCTGGAGATCCCCCATGACTCCAATTTTTCGGCCCTATGTTTTGGTTGTTGAGTTGAATTCATCCCCATCAGATCCCATTGAATCACCATTTTGGCTACTTAAATCCCGTGTTAAAACCATTCAATCATCCCATCAAGTCACCATTTTGGTTACTTGAATATTAATCCCTATGGATCCATGGCCACTTCCTGAGAAGATACAAATCACCCAAATCATACCCCAGTCCCACTTCCTAAGAAGGTACGGCTGGATCCATAGGGAATCATCTGGCGCCTCCGCTGCGGCACCACTTCGCATTCCACGCAGCGCGGGTCCACAATAATGGCGCAGTCCGGGACGGTGCATTGCGCCGCGTTGGAGGAGTTGTAGGCACCTCATGATACCCGGCCTGGTAAACATACAAAAAAACGATCGAAAATCACCATCTTTAATGGGTAAATCAACTATTTCTATGGTCCATTGAAAAATAGCAAACTCTTAAATTACCAGAGGGTAGTGATTTGAACAGACTCTTCTGGATTTTTTGTCGTGGTGGTGTCATGGCAATTTCACCCAAGGGTCGGCCACCCATGGTAACTCAGGGTAACATCAATGCCAGATGTGAGAAGAATTGCTAATAGATGATGGTTATGAGGTTCCAATCTCCCATTTTCGTCCAAAATATGCCGTCAGGATGAATGTGGTAAACTCAGTGCGATTTTGTCCTTGCGAATCACCATCCATTAGGGCTCCTTTTGAAAAAATCATCCCAGTAACCATTCTTTAACATAGACCAGCGTTTAAATCATCCCAGTCATAGGAGTATACCTAGGTTCGGTGGTGCCCCAGTTTTAAGTTGACTGGAATAATCCCATTAGTTCGATATATCTACCATAAGTCCTTAATAAAGTTACCATCTGGTTATGACTAACACTTTGCCATGGAACATCACCATGCTATTAATAGGTAAACCATCTATATATAAATGGGCCATCGAAAAACCATGGCGAACTGTTAGTCATAACCAGAGGGTATTTTCGCCAACTTAGCTATCGACTGGGGGCACCACATTGTAGGAGTATACCTAATACCCACATTGGGGATGGTTACTACTTGGGGGTGCAGTTCCACATAGCGGCCCCATACCCCAACCTATCGGCTTTCCGACCATAGTCATACCCAGTAAGTCTCAATTTGTGTTAGTGCAGTCCTATTGTTTTAATCACAATTTGTTTTGGTACCACCATAAAGTCACGATTTTAGTTTGTGAAACCACCAACTAAATTCATAAATTCATCATGTCCAGGGTTTTTAGCCACCATAAAATCACCATTCCCAGCTGATTTTCCAGGTTTTTTCCTCACAGCACGTGCCAAGAAACGATCCCAGAAGGAGAGGAAAGAGATCCGCGAGTCGGCCTGGGACCACAGGTGATTTCGGAGAAAACCATGGGATTTCATCCCAAAGAACCGCACTTCATGGTGACTTCATGGGATTTTAACAACAAAAATGGTGGTTTCATGGGATACATCCCATCTAAACATGGTGATTTTATGGGTTTTCAATGAGTTTTCAGTGGGATTTCATGGGATTTATAAAGATAGCGGACTATTTGCAGGTGCTTCACGGACTAACTGGATCTCACTAGCTGGCAACAATAGTTACAACTCTGCAATGCTGAGTCATACACTATAGTTGTATATATATATATACATACATATCGTATATATATATGTATATATATATGTACCCTCTGGTTATTTAACGTAGCCATGGAAAATCACCGTGCTATTAAGAGGTAAATCATCATGTGTATCATCTATTTCTATGGACCATTTTCCATAGCTATATATGTATGGAACAAGCCCTACTATACCAGGGTGATATTACTAGACTGCCCATTTCACCAACAGAAATTCGGGGATCTCATGGGAGCGATCGCGAAGGTGCCACAGTTCGGAATCGTGAAATTATTTGGTCTGTGATTAACCTGAAAAATGGTGATTAATGGGATTTAACGTGATATACCCTCTGGTAAACTAACATATAGCTAATGAAAATCACCATTTATAGAAATTTGTCCCATGAAAAATGGTGATTTTCTATAGCTATGTTAAATTACCAGAGGGTAATGGAGATAACTATTATGTTATGACAGTTATGACTATAATAACAATAAATGATACAGTTATATATGTTAGGCACTCTGATACTGTTAGAACTAATATCCATAGATTGCCATTGTGATCTTGGTTTATAAATCCATTTATATTAGTATTATTTAGTCATTATAGTTATCTCCATTTATATCCCAGTCTTACCCCTGCTATCTTTCACAACAGGCACCAGTTGCGTCACAACCGATCTCCCAAGCGATCCGATCTCCGCCTTGACGTAGCTTCCAGCCGTCTCCTGTGACACGTCTTGACCCTGCGACCAGAACCTCGGCCGTGGAACCGCGGTGGTCCCTTTTGGGGCCTTGGGGAATCACCAAGCGGGGTCCATAAATGGAGGTACCCCTAAATCATCCATTTTAGATTGGGATTGTCCCTTATAAACATTTATAAACCATCGATACTCCCATGACTATGGAAACCCCCAAGTTAAGGGATAAAACTTACAAGTTTATCGTGATTTTATGGTGATTCAATGTTATTTCAATGGGGGTGAATTGGAAATTAACAGGCTTTTATGGGATTTACTTTGCTAAGGGATGAATTTGGATTTAGTTTGCTAAATTGGTTCCAAATAAGTCAGGTTGACTGTTAGATTTATGGTAGATGTATCACACTATTTCTAAGGTAATGGGGTACCGACAAACATATCTGTTGGGGCAGCAGCAGTTTGTGGGTGTTTTCATAACCAAGCATTATGGTCGATGTGTTTTTCGCACAGCATTTGAAAAGATTTACATATTGTGTAATGAGAGAACAGGAACATGCAGGCGGTCAGAATGAAAATGGCAAAAATTGTAGTAAAGCAACAATAAACCACCTATATTTTGATGGTTTATAGCACCAATAAAAATGATAAGTTTGGGGATGATGGATCCTATTGCTTTACTAGCATTACATCCTTAGTTCTTATTATTTCTTAAGCTATGAAGTACTTGTACAATCTTGTACATCTCAATTAAGTCAATCAACAAGAGCGATGGACACATGCTACCTTCCATATAGTGTCATTGAAATCTCAACAAGGTGGTGCCCCAGGTCGTTAGTTAAGTTAGTTTACAATGGTGTTAACGCCGTTTTAGGTTGGATATATCTATAAAATAGAATTTTAGATACTTGATAGAAAATTGATAGATAGTTTGCAACTATATAGTCATACACACACATATATACATATTATCAATTATTACCACCCATCTATAGTAACTAATAGTGATTATAGACCAACTTACCGCCGCCGGCAATCAAACATGCGCTGGAAAATCCACCATTGAGTTCAATGAGTTTCCAGGGGGCACCGTGGCTCGACCTGGTGGACTTGTCATGAAACGAAAAAAAAACACCACGTCCATGGCTTGGTCTGAAACTGGGAAGTACCTCAAAATCCAATGGTTTATTACAGGATGGGGCCAGTCGAGCTCGCGTTCAGTTGGTTTATGTTTGTGGCTGAATTCTATGGTTTATGGTAGATATAACGAACTAGATAACTATGGTTCATGGGGTTTGTAAACCAACTTATAACTCAGGGGCACCATCCTGTAGGGATTATTAGCATTTTCCTATGAAAAAGGACCTCTGCCACCAAAACAACAAAAACATGGCTATCTTTACCGGGTTAGCTTGATATATCATGACATATCCCCATGTGTTTTTGTAAAGCACACAGATTCGCCCATGAATCATCACTGGTTGGTGGTTTTAACCATCTTGAAAAATATGAAAGTCAGTTGGGAAGGATTATCCCAATACATTTTGGAAAAATAATTCAAATGTTCCAAACCACCAACCAAATCAGAATTGATGAGTCATTAAAAGGGACGTCGACTGACCTGGCAAACATCACACAGAAACTTCCTGCAGCAGTCAGCACTAAGAATTCGTCGGAAAAAACAAAAACTAAATGTCTGCTTATTACCCCAATTGTGTCTAAATATATCATGAATTATGTACATATTATAGAATACATATGTTATATCCCCATATTTCTACCACTCAAAATTCACCATCCCATCCTATCCCATCCCCTCTCCATCGTCGAAGCACGGCAAGATATCGAAACCCGTCTGATTGATGGGGCGATAGGGCAGCCAGCCCGGCTCGCATTCGCACTCGAAGGGCTCCACACAGGTGCCGTGAACGCACCTGAGAGGGCAGGCTTCGAGGATGGGACGGCAGGTGAGGAAAAACATAGGAAAAACCATGGGAAAACCATAAATCCATAGGAAAAACCACAGCAAAAACATTAGAAAACCATAAAACCATAGGAAAAACAATAGATCTTCTTGGTTATGATCTCCAGATGTTGACGCACAGCGCAGGTTTATAGTGAATATGTAAATGCCCACGAATGGAGAGATGACCATCCCCAAATATGGATATTATATATATATATATATATACATGGTGAATCTTAGATACCTGTGAAAATACATCATTTTTAGCTGGTTAGTACATTTTACCCTTGTGATTACAAAAGATTAAGTTGTAATAGTCAGTATCTCAACCAGTCGGTTGAAACAGAAATTCTTGATAAGAAAAAAATATCATTATTCTTGGTTATTTTCCATTATCAACCATCATGAACCAGTATTACCCTCTGGTAAACATACCAAAAACTATGGAAAATCACCATTTCTTTATGGGTAAATCCTCTATTTCTATGGCCATTCTCAATGGGTTAACCATCATTCTTAACCATGGTCAACTATGATCATTAACCACTAAAATCACATGTTTGACCATGGCACACGGCCGTGCCGTATGATCTGATCTCCTCGAAGATCTAAGATCCGAGGATCACCCCCCCGTCAACAAAGAAGCCTTCAACGCTATAGCTAGCCCCTAAGATGTTGATATAAGAAACCAACTTGTTTATGTGATTGACTGTAATTTAGCGGGGAAATCATGGGATATATACATACGTATAATATATATATAACTATACTTAGATGGGCCATGGGATATATATATATATAGTGATTTCACGGGATAGAATGGAGATATACTGGGGATATGATTCTCCCTGAATTCGAAAATTCGAATAATCCACCAACCTGTTGTCATACGGCCATTTGGGGAAGATTCTTCCAAAACATAAACCATCATTCTAGTGACATGACGATGTGAGATCATCAAATTCATCCGTTAATATCTGTATGATTTTTTGGGGCTTACTACAAGGTGGTGCCCCCCAAGTTATAAGTTGGTTTATAGTCCCATTAACTGTAGATATATCTACCATAAGTATCCATAAGTCCTAGTTATTAGGGTTATAAACCAACTTAGCTATCTTGGGGGCACCACCATGTATGAACTCGGAAGCACATCCGACAATCCACAGCCATGTGGGTTTTTCACACACCTTACCCGATCTAATATTTTGCGGCAAAACTGACTATAAATGGTCATTTTCAATAGCTATGTTAGTTTACCAGAGGGTACTGACTAGGTTATATAACCTCAATTAGGAGTGGACAAACCCTACTTGCCCTACTTTGGCTGTGTGAAAAACCCACCTGGCTGTGGATTCTGTGGATTGTCGGATGTGCTTCGTCCCCGTTGACGAAAACGCGTTCAGTTGGTGCACATAACTCCAATTTCACTACGATTTATGGTACGCAAATAACTATAGTTGATGGGGTCTATAAACCAACTTATAACTTGGGGGTCACACATTGTAGGAGTGGACAAATCCTACTTGCCCTACTTTGCGCCCTATGACCTATGATAATCAAATATGGCAATTGAACGCTTGTAGTGGGAAAATCATCTATAAATCGGTGATTTCCAGCTAGCCATGTTTGATTACCAGAGGGTAAAAGGTGAGGACCCCAGTGATGTTTGTTGGTTCATTAACGAGTTCAGAAACCCAACATCAATGGGAATTTCAGGATCCAAAAATGGAGGTCCTGTACCACATCAGGCAATATGTTGTGGGGATATTCTTTGAAATTTAGGCCTAAAAATTAGGCCTTATGGATATATATATATATGGTATATAGGTACCTCCAATAAATCGGTTCCTGAGTCATGGCCATTCACAATTTAAGGCCCCTTAAAAAAAAAAACTATATATTGGTGGCATATAGAAATGCTTTAGGGCCATTGACAATTTAAGGCCCTTGTAAATGGCAAAATTTAGCTATTCAAGGGCCCTCACCTCGTAACTCCCTACTTAGACAATCATGCTAAGTTGGGGGCCACATAACTCCAATGGCACTATGGTTTATGATACGCTTAAATAACAAACTAGTTTTCATGGGTTTTATGAATTTTAACATGATACCTATTGGATAACTCTAGTTAATGTAGTCTATAGTTATATTTCATGGGGTTTATAATCTTATAACTATAGATGGGAAACTTATATTGGATCTAATCTATAATTATATATAACTATGTAGTATCATTAACTATAGTCTAATCTTATATAGTTTCTATGGTTTATGATAGCTACCCGTTTCGGTAGGCGCCGAAAGTAGGCCGAACACCAAAATCCGTCAGGACCGTCCAAGGCGCTCCGGGGATGGGATGGGCCAGCTTTGACACAAGGGATAATCACCTCGCCGCCGTGCACGGTGATGCTTTCTGTCTGACGTTTCTGGGATGTGTTTTGTGGGTGGTTTTCTCCGGATGAAGTTCAGGGAATTTCCATAGAATTGAAATGATTGGGATTGTTTCTGGGATGAACTAATGGTGTTTTTTTCCGGATGAATTTCCATTTCCATAAGGGAATTGAAATGGTGACATGGTGATTGGGAATTATTGGGATTGAAGTTGGTGAGCTGAGTTATGGAAAACGAAGCAAAAAAAAATGGATGAGACGAGAAAAAAAATTGGCTAGCAAAAGTTGATTGAAATAACTTGAAATAAACAGCTTGATGGTTGGATATATGGTTCATAGAACTGGATGATGGGAAAATTTACAAGAACCCCCTATATTTTATTGAAAAAACATGTAAAAACAATGGTTTCCTCTAGATTTTCCCAAGAAAACCAATCCATTGAGAGTTGGATATGTCGAACATCCAGTTCTGGTTCTGGGTCATCGAAAACTGACGCCGTGGAGATGGTAGATCATTTACCGAAAAAAAATATGGAAATATGGTGGTGTTCGATTGAATCCCCATGAAATCATACATAAAATCAATAAATAAAATCAATATTAAATGTGACATGTAGATATTTTAAACATTAAACATCATATCACATATTAATATTAAAAGCATATTAAATAGATCAATTAGATCACATGGTTTTTCTTGGTAAAACCCCATGATGCCAATCGCCAACCCTAGGGGATCTGAATCGCTCTTCTCCATGGAGCCATAGCCCTCATGGTGTCTACAAGGTGAGGTCCTCCAGTTATGTTTGTTGGTTTATAAACCCATTTAACTATTTAACTTATTCCACTGATGTTGCGTTGTGAAGTTGTTGCAACTTATTCAAATAGATGGGAGATTCACCACTCACAAAGTATCTTGTTGGATATGATATGGGGGTTGATCAAAACATAGTTGCCGGTGTGTTATTAGAAATGACCTTGCGCCCGCCCTTGCGCTTCCTTGCGCTCTTCAGGGTTTTTATTGTGTTCCATTACATAGATTAAAATATG
>Ga0126342_10022839_pt1 | contig 10288 bp, 6 predicted proteins | sample Cyp1metagenome_FD_92528 | JGI IMG/M metagenome (GOLD analysis project Ga0126342, IMG submission 92528) | Coral microbial communities from Lord Howe Island, Old Settlement Bay, Australia - Cyphastrea 1 metagenome | ecosystem: Host-associated > Invertebrates > Cnidaria > Coral ... | reverse complement strand
TTGGTGGCTCATCCCACTTAGTAAGTGGGTTATAACCCCAGTTATAAGTGGATTAACCCTACTTATCCCATTTATAACTGGGGTTATAACCCACTTACTAAGTGGGATGAGCCACCAAGTACATTTATGGCCCTTCACAGTTTCACATCTATAAATGGAATTACAACTCCTATAATTCCTACGATAAGGTTACATATCATATGAAGCCTTCATAACTGTTAAGGGCCATAGCTGTAGGCTTCTATTGGCTTCTATCCACTGTCACAGATGACCGGTAGGCGAAAACTGGGTGTGCGTGGTACTTCGTCGTCGTCGTCGACTACGTCTCTTGAACTAAGCCTCCCATGAAAGGTTTTGTTCAGGGAGCATTTTCGTCCCAACCGACGCTCTACCCGCCACGCACACTATTCCGTCCCTTTGCGACATTCTTAAAGTATTCAGGCCCAATGTTCTCTGCATCGGTTGGCCTGTCTGGAACGGTCTCACGTTAACGCGCCATGCGGTGCGGCCCAATGTTTTTGGGGCGCTTAACCGTCTGTCCTGCTGGCGTCAACCCTCCGACCTTTTAAGAAACTGATGGGAGACCCAGGGACTTGAAGCATGCCGTGAAAAGGAGCCCAACGCTTACAGCGATGCTGTCCGGAATGGTCCGGGTGCCCGAGATTGGACGAGCTGCTGGGAAGTCAATTTCAGCCCAAATCCACGTTTCAAAAATATCAGCCTCTAGTGGGGTATCCACAATGAAAAGGGAAAAAAAGGACATGTTTTTTGTTTTGGGGTTGAACATGTGCCCAAAGTAAACTTCTATTGTTGGGCACGTACCTCTGCAGCGAAATATCGGCTCTTCTAGCGTTTGTTTGTGAACAATTTCGGAGCAATTTCGGATTTCAGGCGATGACCCTCTAAGTGGGCCCCGCCGGTTGGAAGTATATACCCACCATAGACCATAGATCCTAGTTGTACGAATTATAAACCAACTTAACCGTGTCTGGGTCCCGCTGCGATGTTTTTTTGATGGCCCCCTACTTGCATGTTTTTTGGTCATCATTTTGTCATCCCATAGCTCATTGACAGATCGTATATGATAGTGTCGGTCATGGGATTGTGAGTCAACTTCAGATGTTTAACCTCCCTAAGGGCGTTTTTTTTCTCAATGGTACGCCGCGGATTTTTAGGTTTCTTTGATCTTCTTTGGAGATGCTGCTTCAGAGCGCTTGTGCAAAGGCTGAGTGAGCCTTCAGAAAACTGCTGTTTCAGAGTGCTTGGGCAAAGGCTGAGCGAGCCTTCAGAAAGCTCCTGGCCCTTCTCGTACGGCCAAGTATCTTCATGTCGACCTCATCCTGATGCACGTCGCTCTTTGGCATCCGGGAGTTGGCCAAAAAATCTTCCGAATCGCCTAAGGGTCCAATGTCGATTGTGACATGGTGGTGAAACAGTTTTTCTGAACAGCAATCACAGTTTTTTGGGGTGAAACTCCTATTTGACATTTTTAAAGATGAAAACTTGACCATACTGACACCATCGTTGTTTGGAGGTGTTTTCTTCAATCATTAGCCAACCTCCAAAAAGCAGGGTTTGCATATTCGCTGGTCGGTGACGTAGACAAAAAATCATTTTCTCTTGGGATATGACATTGATTACGCTTATTCGCGCCATCTTGTTTTTTTTGTTGGCGTGGCTTCAGCCAAAGCCACAGGGTTGTTGGTTAACATATCGGGTCACACAAGAATTGGAAACAAGGAAATCCGCTAAGGTTTATCATTTTTTCATGAAATTTGCAAGTTGGAGACAGACCTGTATCCTCACCATGCGAAATCCGAATAAGGGATATGGCCCCCGGACCCAACGGTCCCTGGAATAACCTGTGCAAATAAACAAACATTGTTTTGAATCACGTTCATGGCATGGGTGTATCTGAAAAAAGGGTACGCCCAAATCTGATGGTGCATCATCATCTTGCCAAATTTAAATCGTTAATATTTTTAAAATAGGGTTTTGCATATGTTTTCTCAATATATCATATATATATATATTTTTAAAAAAAAAAACAATATGTTTGGATGTTTTTTTAATGGATTTAAGATCAACCAGGATATAACTGGGATATCCTCCCTTTCACTGGTTCTCACAGCATTTGAGGCATTGGTTCAGATCTGGTACAAAGGAACCCGCAATTTTTGTCATTTACCGGATCTAAAACCTTAAGGTCCTGGGTTTTATTTAAGATGTTTTTTTTCCCAGGTTGAAAATCCACCATTCGTTTTTTTGGGGGGAGCGGGAGCGGGAGCGGGAGCAAATCCCAAAAGTGGTAACCAATGAACGAGACACATACCCATATCAGAATCCACTCCTGGCCTATTCTATATGCCCAGATCCTTACTTTTTGTTGATCATCACACTATACTGATTACTGTACTTAGTTCCTTGTAAAACGGACTATATATGATTATCCCCCAAAAAAGGAGAAAATAAAACATAAAACATAGTACAGTCCCTTACGATAACCAATGAACAGGGGTTTTGAACACCAACTTGTTGTAGGTAAGTATAGTTACTGGTAGTAGCTTACTAAGAGTGCCAAAAACATCCAGAAACTATTCGCTGGTAGAATATCCCCACCATGAGTCTAACATATTCTAAGCCTTTACCAACCATGTCTAACCCTTGAGATATTGGAATTTGAACCTTTTCACAGCACAGCGAGGATGGATTGCCCCAGACTTCGATATGAAGGCAGCTCAGGCGAGGAGGAAAACCTAGTGCGTTTTTGCTACATCAGACGTCGGTTTTCCCATGTAGAGAGAATCCGTGGAGCCAATTCCGCTGCATTTTTGCAATATTTAGCGTTGATTTGAACAAAACACGAAAGCGATAGCCCCCCCCAAAAAACACGATAACCTATATTCTTGTACCAAGCATCAACAATTGATTTTGACAGCGGCTCATGTGTAGAAATGGGGACTCGGCCAGTTTTTATGGTTTTCAAATGGGACTTCAATGGGGTTTTAATGGGAATTAAATGGATAGAACATGATTTGAATGGTTTTAACTGCCGTATCTAGGTTTTCAACATGTTTAACCACCAAAATTCGTGGATATGGCAGGTTGATGATAATCATACAATCGGAGGTGATACAATCCTTTATAAATTCGGGATTGTTCTCGGATATGAACCGGGATTCCCGTTGTCAACCAACAACTATAATGGGTTTTGAACATTGCTCATATCTAGGTCAATCTTGGATGGGTAGAAACTACATAATCCTTGAGTCTTTTGGTATCAATGGGATTATCCCATATATATATACATGTATTGTATAGATTATAGACGGTGTATTTCATAATTATCGTTACATATCCACTGAAAAAGTGGAACCGCGCTTTCAAGTAACTCTTGGTTGATGATTTTTATAACGCTGAAATTTAGGCAATGAGCAGCAAAAACCTGGCCTTCCTCTGTTCAGCTTCTCAACCAATCACAAGCGGTCATTCCCAGATGCTCCATGTATTGAATATTTGATAATATTTGCCAACATGTATTGACCATATTTATTTACCCTAAAAGTCATCCAAATGTTGGCAAGTATTCCAGACATGGAGCATCTGGGATTCCAGTGTTTGTGTTTTTTTGCCCACTTGTTTAGCAACTAGGGCCCGCACATCCAAAATGCTGCACCACCAGTTGGACAAGCCCACATCCATATTAACGCCCATTACACCACTACAACCACCATTCTATCATTCTATCACATTATATTGTTTTCTCATCGTTGATGTTGGGCTTACTCCACAATTTTTTGAGAACCATGATTTTCATTGTTTTCATATGCCTTATCATGGGTTGTAAAAACCATGGTTCCCCCCAGATTTTACCAAGAAATCTAGGGCAATCTTAGATGGCTGGAAACAAATCCTTTAGTCGTTTGGTATGGGAGTATCTACTAACCAACTCAGAATCTATCATTTTTTGCAGGCTATCTAAGATTGGCCCTGGAAAAGCAATCCAACTTCTGATCATTTCCAGCAAATCACCATAAATAGGTGGTATAAACAATATAAATTATAAACTATAAACCATTCCGAAATAGGTGGTTTATGATTGGAATCACTTTTGGGGTTTTGAAGATTGCTCATATGATCAGTGCCCAGTAACCAACATTACCATAACTATGGAAAATCAGCATTTTTAAGTTCGGTAAATCAACCATAAATGGCAATTTTCAATAGTTTTTTGTATGTTTACCAGGCCGGGTAAAGCCCATTAAAGTCCCATTCGCAATCCCCATTAACCCATTAATCATCCCATTACCCATGTAGGATCCATGGTGCTGGTATATTAATGCTAACATAAATGTGGTATATTGATGGGATCCATGGCACACCATATATAGCATACATTAACCATCCCATTAACCCATTAATATAAACCATGGTTAATCATTCCAGGATTAATGTAACATGTTAATATGACCCAAATGTAACATGTTAATATTACCCAATAATCAATTAATCCTGGAATGATTAACCATGTTACATTAACCCATTAATCATTCCAGGCCAACGCCTTTCAGCCCCAAAACGACATGGGTCACATCCTGGGCACGGTGGGTTGTGTCCGGGAAGCTCAGGGGCAGGGCTAGCGGTAGCACCCGTATCCTAAAAAGTGGCCTCTAAACCAGTTACATGTGGCTTATGAATGTTTGTGATACAAGATTTTATGATATATACCGCTACATGATTATATTATATTGCAGTTATATATATAATGTGCATATATATATAATGTGCATATATATATATATATATAATGTGCATATATATAATGTGCATATATATAATGTGCATATCTATATATAATGTGCATATATATATAATGTGCATATATATATATAATGTGCATATATATATAATGTGCATATATATATATATAATGTGCATATCTATATATAATGTGCATATATATATATAATGTGCATATATATATAATGTGCATATATATAATACACAGTTTTTGTTCATTCATTTTTCATGTATAATGTATGAAATTCGATTAAGTTTGCTGATTAAGTTTCGAAATCCCAACTGCTCCGTGTGTCCTACGGAAATTGGGGTTTAATTACCCTCTGGTAAACTAACATAACTATGGAAAATCACAATGTTTAATGGGAAAATCCACTATTTCTATGGTCATTTTCAATAGCTATGTTAAATTACCAGAGGGTAACATTATCGCGTCAACACAAAAATGTGTTGCTGTGTTTTAACCAACACACATGATAACACTGGAAATGTTACTTGGTGGTTCATCCCAGTTAGTAAGTGGGTTAGTTCACCCTAGTTATAAGCGGACATTGCCCCTACTTAGCCCATTTATAGCTAGGGCGAACAAACCTACTTACGATTTGTGGGATGGACCACCAAGTATTGGAATCGTTATCACCCTCTGGTAAACTAACATAGCTATGGAAAATCACCATTTTTAATGGGACAACTCACTATCTCTATGGCCATTTTCAATAGCCTTTTTGTATTTTTACCAGAGGGTATAGAATATGTGCGGTGCATCCTTGGAATGGTGGTCTGGAGCACTTGTGGAATTTTTGCAGTAGAAAATCATGGATTCTATATGGGTTAGAAACCACGAAGTGCATGAAATGAACATCCAACGGAAACGGAAAACCGTGCCAAACATAATGTATAAAAAAACCTCAGCATGGAAACAGCAAGGTGATGAGGAGTGAAGTGCAGTCAAAGTGTTCCATAGTTCGGCCACATCGGTTCATTTACAACCAGCGTAACAAATTGGTTTATGATAATCCCTTCCCCCGTTCATACTAAACACCCCCAAACGAAACCATGTTAGTAGGTAATTTCCACATACTTGGGATTATTTATGGGGGGTTTAATACTAGGGGGATAGGACCAGATGAATAACATATATTTGTACTTGTCCAATGGGGTCAACCCAAACAAACTCAATTGGGATGGAAGAGAGATGCGGACCCACGAAGAAATCTGGATTGGAGCAGTGAAGTGGCACCATCGAGAATGGGAAAAACATACCCAGGCGAACAAACAGGACCTCAACTCGACTTGGTTCCATTGAAACAGTTGCCAGAATGGCCACCTTGCAGTTGTCCGAAGTCGTGCGAGGATGTGAAGAGCATTTATTCTGAGTGCATCTGTTTTCGAATCTATTTTTTTGGGGGGGCAAAGACCAAACCAAGAAAACACCGATTCAGTCTCTCAAATGTTCGGTGAAATTCGGAAACCCTCTGGTAAACGTTTACATAACTATGGAAAGATACACAATTTTCAATGGGAAAATCCACTATCTCTATGGCCATGTTCATTAGCTATGTTAAATTACCAGAGGGTATATATATATATAACGTGATGTGATATTATGGAATAGCATGGGATGTATATAATGGGAATATTATATATATACATATATATATATGGGGGGTCAGCCGTCAGCTGGCCGGAAACGAACAGTGACTGCTGGGTGGTTTGGAAGATTTGGATTATTTTTCCATATATTGGGAATGTCATCATCCCAACAGAGTAATATTTTTCAGAGGGGCTGAAACCAGCAACCAGGTTATTTTTCATGATTCTGTTTGGCTTATTTCATGGGATATTTCACCAACCCACCAAACAGTTTTTCAGAAGTTATAATTTATTTATAACTGTTAGTTGGGTCATGACTGTAGGTGAACCTTGGTTTGGTACAGAAGTGGACTACTTTTCTTTGCGATGAATGGAAAGTAGGCCAATCAGCCACTCAATAAAAGTTGCACGGTATCTTCGTTCTTAGCTGTGATTTTTCTTCACAATGGCCCAACTAACAATTATAAATGGACTTAGTTCATGATATGTATACATATATATATTTATAATATACAATTGTATATATAGAACCAACTAGTTCTAGGAGTTACAATTTCAACATGAATTCATAGGAGTTATATGGAGTTATATAGTTATATAGTTATATATATATATATAACCAATTAGTGATATAACTGTACCACTGTGGCAAAATTCGGACCCATAGCTTGTTTGACGGGAAACGTACCGCTGCTTGGTGGACGTTTTTGCCGACCTCTGAGGCAGCCGCACACTTCAAAGCGCAAAGCCAAATCCTGCTGCTTGGCTTCCGAACGTTTTTGGTAAGAACCCTTAAACTGGGGATTCAGTTTTTACAAGGTGGTGCCCCCTAGATAGCTAAGTTGGTTTATAACTCCAATAACTATGGTTTATAGGTGATATATCTATAGTTAATGGGATTATAAACCAACTTATAACTGGGGGATTGAGTTTATAGCTCACTGATGATGCTTGCTTAAATATATACATATATAATGTCAGCTATATGTATTTACAAAAAAGGGGGGATGATATCCAATTCGATGGTTTTTTTGGTTCACTCCCCAAGTTTAGATCTGGTTGGTGGTTTGGAACAGTTTTTATTTTCCATATATTGGGAATGTCATCATCCCAACTGACTTTCATATTTTTCAGAGGGGTAGGTATACCACCAACCAGAGATGTTTCTCATTTTTTCCCCCAGCATTTTGATAGTTTCATCCATCATTTCGCTGAGGAAGGATTCTCCACATCTAGCTATCGTCCTTGAAGAGACGGAAGGGAGGCTACCGGGGGATTTCATGGTGATTATTCTTGGGGAATTTCCTACCGATATGCAACCCATGGTGCTTGTAGGTTCACCAATTCTTCAGCAAATGTCTGGGTTATTATGGATTATTTGGTGATTACAAACTATATATACCATATGCAACCCATGGTGCTGGTATATGAATCCCAACATAACTGGGTGATGAATTGTTTGGGCAAATGCTGGGATTCATGTTCCAGCACCATGGGTTGCATATGGGCTATAGACATGTTGATGAAACGATATCAAAGGTACTGAGTTAGCCTGGGATATTCTCAGTCCAGAATTTTAAAGATGGGTTTTAACCATCAATACATGCATTTATATTATAGATATATGATATGTATGTATATATATATGTATCAAAGGATCAGATGGAGAGATTGGCTCTTGATATCGCACCTGTTAATTATTCGATTTCAACGCATACATTAGATTTCATTTGGATAATCTAATCTTAGTAATCTTTGGCGAGGTCTTTGAGTAACCAAACCCCATTGAATGTTCCAGACTTTCTCGCGGTGGAAAGCGAGTCTGCGCCCGAGCGTTTAAACTTTGCAATCGAATTGGGGTCTACATCATTGGGGTCTCGACTTTAAGTTTGATTTAATGGGTAATTTCCTTTCACCCCATCATGCTCTTGGTAAGTTTCCTGAAATTAATAGAAACTATTTGCCAGCAGTTGTTTTCATAATTTTCAATGTTTCCGGTTTCCTCTTATTATTTCAAAATAAATTATAAAATTTAACAATTTCACTATTGACCTTAAATGATGAACTGGATTGAAATGGTGGTCTTGGACCTCCAACAATCAAAGAGGCAATGTGTTTGAGGCGTGGATTCGGTTGATACAAAATGAATGTGAAACATATATGTAAAGTTGTTAGTAAATACTTTGGTCCTGATTAGGGTGTCTCTTCAGGCAGCAAATTGTGCTTGACCTTGGTTGAATAAATTCAATGAAAGGCGCTCACCAGGGAAATTCTTCGCCAAGCGCATTTTAATTGATTTTTGTGTTGGGGCGACACTGCAGATTGGACATGATTGGACAGTTGACTTCTTTGTGAAGAAATGTGATTCTTATTAGTATTATTAGGAATCTCTTCGGCGAGCACATGTTGATTCACGTTCGTATGTCGATATTGTGATTTTGGTCCAAGTGCTGCTTTCAGATTCTGGTTCGGGTGTGCGCGGACATCTCCTGTATAACAAATGTCGCACTTGTACAAATTGCATTTTTTCCTTTACCTAGTTTTAACATGCTTTAACGTGTTTTAAACTATTTGGGCGAAATTGAGCATTAATTAGGGGGGCGGGGGAAGGGAATACTTAAATTAAACCCTCTTTCCATGGAGCTTTCAAAAAGCATGGGGCCAGACCATGGTAATGGGTGGTTATATTGCCCATCACCAAGTCCACACGATTTTCCAAAGGTTACCCAGGCAAGTTCCTTCTGATCACATGTGCCACCCATGGCCAATAGGTAGGGTAGGGCCTAGGATTCAGAACTTTGCATTGAAGTCTCAGATTTTTTTGCCAACCAAATCTCTGCGGACTTTGCGTTTTTTTTGGTTGCGGCCGATTATGGGGCATGAGATCTGCTGAAAAAAATGAGCGGAAAATTGAGATCCTGTGCCCCCGATCGACTGCAAACAATTTTGGCGGACTTGAGTTTTCAGCGGAACTCCACTACACAAATTGTGTACCTGACTTCTGCTGAAAAAAAATCTCGGCGGAACTTAGTATTCAGACCTTTGCCTGGGTGGAACTCATCTTCTGGTTTTGTGTAATGGACTACTGCTGATTCAACGTTTGGACCTAGGATTTCTGCTGATTTTTTTTCGGTGGAACTCCACCTCACAAAATGTGTACTTGAGTTCTGCTGATCTTGGATTTTTTTCGGCGGAAATCCATAAATCTGGTGATGCATGACTACCCGTGATTCCCTGCTGCATTTTCACTTCCCAATGTAAAATTTAACCTGTACCAGCCGCAATGGCACATAAACTGATCTAGGATCCTGACTTTGAGGACCTTGGGGTTTTAAAATCAGTCTACCTTCGTCTGACCATGAAGATGGATTAACGCTTCTTGCTCGCGTGGGTATTTGGAATGTGAACAATGTATGCAGGGTACATGCGAAATGTATGCAGAACAGAACATACATAGCTATGTTCAAGATAAATCACAGAGATATAATTATTTTTGTGGAACATAAAGTAAAATTCTGTGTGTTTAATTTTTGGTTTATTGTAGTGAATTTTCTATATGACTATACGTGGTTATAATTATGCATTGGTTTCGTTCAAAATCCTTTCGTTACTGTAATAAATAGAAATTATATATCTTCTGGTGATGGTTTTTGACATTTTCAAGTTTTCCATCAGGTTTCACACTGAGTCCTGGCTAACGTCATTATTGACCCTAGCTGGTAACATGGTGACATAGCACAAGAGGCCATGTGTTTGAGGCTTTAAATTAGGTTGCTATAAAATGAATGTGAAACTATATGTAAAGTTTTTAAGTATGTAGGTGCTTTGGTCCTGATTAGGGCTTGGTTGAATAAATTCAATGAAAGACGCTCACCAGGGAAATTCTTCGCCAAGC
>Ga0126342_10022838_pt1 | contig 10288 bp, 9 predicted proteins | sample Cyp1metagenome_FD_92528 | JGI IMG/M metagenome (GOLD analysis project Ga0126342, IMG submission 92528) | Coral microbial communities from Lord Howe Island, Old Settlement Bay, Australia - Cyphastrea 1 metagenome | ecosystem: Host-associated > Invertebrates > Cnidaria > Coral ... | reverse complement strand
TGAGGGTGTGAAGATGTAGATCAGCAGATGTGAAGGTGTGAAGATGTAGATCAGCAGATGTGAAGGTGTGAAGATGTATTACAACGGCTGCTTTTTTACGAAGAACCCTTCGCAGGCGCTCTCAGGAACAACTCCAACCACCTGCCAGTCCATCAGTGGATTCGCTCTGCCATCCTTGATTCACAACAACCAAACTCTCCTATAGGCTTCCTATTTTTGAAACTTTCGCCACCGCCTTGTGCGGTACTACTGGTATTCTATATATACTATATTTTATATTTTATTGTATTTTGTTGTTACATCATCAGATTGTACATATATCATATGAGTCATGTTTGTTTACATATATATATACACACATCCACGTGTAATATCCATATGTGGAATAAGGGAGTCAGTGTAAGCCACACATTCTTTCCACCACTGGGTTCCCACTGGTCCAATAGGCACTCTCCACTCTGCAAAAGCTTGATATCAAGGTATGAAGCAATCATCTGAGGTGTATCTATATTGTTGGAGAGATTCAGAAAGTATCGCAGCAATAAGTCAACATTCACAAATGAAGGGTCGGTCGGTCCCTTCACCGATCAAGTCCTTCGAACACCTGGTGAAAGAAATCGTATATCAACAGACGTCAACAGACGTAAACCCGCAGACTGCCGAGCATCAATGAAAGATATGCTCACAAGGGAGGCATCGAACGCGAGATCCCGTCTCAAGTTCGCCCATGCATACTACGCAGAGCCAGTGCGCGTCCTGCACGTCACAAAGGGTTTCAACTGTGATGGAGTGGACAATTTGGTTCACCAGTATCATCTTGTCTGAAACAGGAAGCAACTCAAAAAAACACTTTCCAACTTGCACACCTGCCGACTTACTCGTGTAGCCACAACCAAGCAACCCAACAAATGAGGACACACAGAACAACCGGCGAGGGCAACTATCCTAGCGTGATTGCGAGAAATATTCGAGGAGCAAGTGTCCAAATCAAAATATCTAAACGAAAATAAGCTTCGGCGGTATCCCCAACAGTCGCTATTTTTACAAATCTTTTTAAAGCGTGCTGCGAAGCCAAGCGCTGGAAACCTTGTTGAACCTGTTGAACCTGACCAGGCCCTGCACCCAAGATTCCCAAAACCTTCTCTGGGAACTTCTCTGCAACCTTCTCCAGGACCCGTTGAACCTGACTTGGCTTTGCACCATGGTTTCTTGGAACCTTCTCGGGAACCTTCGTTGAACCTGGCTCTGCACCAAACCCTCCCAGACCTTCACCGGAACCTTCTCCGGAACCTTGTTGAACCTGACCTGGCTCAGCACCAAAGCCTCCCGAAACCTTCTCCGGAACCTTCTCCGGAACCCTGTTGAACCTGACCTGGCTCTGCACCAAAGCCTCCCCGACCTTTTCGGGAACCTTTTCTGGAACCTTCTCCGAAACCCTGTTGAACCTGATGTGGCTCTGCACCAAAGCCTCCCGGAATCTTCTCTGGAACCATCTCCAGAGCTCTGTCGAACTTGACCTGGCCTGGCTCTGCACCAAAACCTCCCAAACGTTCTCCGGCCTCAACAAACCTGACCTGGCTCTGCACCAAAGCCTCCCAAAACATTCTCCGGAACCTTCTTGGGAACCCTGTTGAACCTGACCAAAACTTCCCAGACCTTCTCCGAACCTTCTCCGGAACCCTGTTGAACCTGGCCGGGCTCTACACCAAAGCCTCCCAGACCTTCTTCGGAACCCTGTTCAACCTGACCTGCCTCTGCACCACCGACCTTCACTGGAACCTTCTCCGAAACCCTGTTGAACCTGACCTGGCTCTGCACCGACCTTCTCCGGAACCTTCTCCGGAACCCTGTTGAACCTGACTTGGCTTTGCACCAAGGCTTCCTGGAACCTTCTCCGGAACCTTCTCCAGAACCCTGTTGAACCTGACCTGGCTCTGCACCAAAGCCCCCCGGATTCTTCTCCGGAACTTTCCGGAACCTTCGGAACCTTCTCCGGAACCTCGTTGAGCCTGACCCGGCGGCTGCACCAGTGCACACCGGAGCTAGTCTGTGCTGAAGACCCTACTAGCTTACGCTGTTGGGGAAAAATCTTGCATTCACCCAGTAGACAGCTATTTCATCCTATTTGAAACTGTCAGAGTGCACAAGGAGAAATGCCAAGAACGCATCGTCCACTAAATCCAAATAAGCTTCGGTGGTATCCCCAACAGCCGCAACGTTTTATTTTATTTTTACAAATCTTTCTGAAGCGTGCTGCGAAGCCTGGAAACACCTCAGCTGGGTTTCCGTGAATTAAATGGCCGCAAATCCTGTTGAACCTGACTTGGCTTTGCACCAAGGCTTCCTGGAACCTTCTCCGGAACCCTGTTGAACCTGACCCGCCCAGCTCATGTTTTGCGCCGGAGCCTCCCAGCCTTCTCCGGAACCCGTTGAACCTGACCTGGCTGCACCAAAGCCTCCCAGACCTTCTCCGGAACCTTCTCCGGAACCCTGTTGAACTTGTCTTGGCTCTGCACCAAAACCTCCCGGACCGGAACCTTCTCCGGAACCTTCTCCGGAACCTTCTCCGGAACCTTCTCCGGAACCCGTTGAACCTGTCCTGGCTCCGCACCAAACCCTCCCAGACCTTCTCCGGAAGCCTGTTGAATTTGACCTGGCTCTGCACCAAAGCCTCCCTGCACCAAAGCCTCCCCGACCTTCTCCGCAACCTTCTCCGGAACCTTCTTTGGAACCCTGTTGAACTTGAACTGTAATTGCACCAAAGCCTCCCAGACCTTCTCCGGAACCTTCTCCGGAACCCTGTTGAACCTGACCTGGCTCCCAAATCTTCTCCGGAACATTCTCCGGAACCCTGTTGAACCTGACCCGGCTCTGCACCAAAGCCTCCCAGACCTTCACCGGAACCTTCTCCGGAACCCTGTCGAACTTGAACTGTAATTGCACCAAAGCCTCCCAGACCTTCTCCGGAACCTTCTCCGGAACCCTGTTGAACCTGACCTGGCTCTGCACCAAAGCCTCCCAGACCTTCTCCGGAATCCTTCTCCGGAACCTTCCCCAGAACCCTGTTGAATCTTCCAGACCTTTTCCAGAATCTTCGGAACCTGCATCAGTGCACACCGGAGCTATTCTGGGCTGAAGACCCCATTAGCTTTTGCTGTTGGGGAAAAAAGCAAAACTTTGGAGCAGCTTTCGAGCCGCATTGCAATATTCAGAATCCTTTCTATCCGATGTCTATCCTGGATCGCTTTGAAAGTGAAACATTTGGACCAGTCCTGGGTCCCAATTTCGAGCTCTTCATCATATTCGGCGCCTTGGAAGAATTTGAGAGGTTGGCTACTCGTAGGTTACTTTCAATTCCTGGTGCTGGTAGTGGCGGTGGATGGCGGTGGATGGCGGTGGATGGTGGTGGATGGTGGCGGTTGGTGGTGGATGGTGGTGGATGGTGGTGGATGGTGGTGGATGGTGGTGGTGGTGGTCTTGCTGAAAGTGATAGTGTTTGCCACTGTCGTTGCTATCCTTGCTGTCCTTGCCACTCTTGTGGTCCTTTTTCTCTTGTTGATATCTCTCTCTCTCTCTCCTGCACTTCCTATTCCTGGGGGACACTCGGGGTGGCTGTCCTCTCTATATCACCGTTCAGCATCGTATGGTTTGTTGTCGAAGAAGCTTTGGTTGTCAGCTTCCAAGACAAGGACAAATGAAATCTACAAAGCCATACAGCAGGAAGGTTCTAGTCTAGACCCATGCACCTCTGCCTACTCCTGCCTACTCTGCAATGCCAAGATGCTGAAAATGTACGGCCGTGTATCTGCATTTACGCTTTCCAGCTGCTGCACCAAGGATCTTGGAGATACGGGCCTTGCACGCCCGGTTTCAGCTTATCAACCGAATCATAGCCCACCCGCGCAGCAATGGATGCAATGTTGCACAATGGCAGTTCCAAGCAAACCAAAGCAAGCCACTAGAGCAGCAAGTGCTTGAAGCACCCGAAACCCTGTCAAGCTCTGCTGATATGAGTGAGCCCACAAATAGCCAAAAAGACTCGTCGTTCTTGAACTCGAGGCGATCAGCCTCAAACCAAAGCTAGCTCATGCTCATTTCGTTCTCTGAAGACAACCCTCACAATCACTGTCAAGTCATATGAAATCACATCAATCTGGCCCACGGACACGCTGATAAACTTTAGGCTTGATATGGTGCAATGCTGACAGAGTCCGATCTTGAGCGTTCCTTCATTCGACTGCAATTTGGAAAATGTGTAGACGATAAGACTGGATTTGAAGGAGCCCCTTCTAACTCCTTGCACTAACTTCCCCATCAAAGATATGCCAGAAACAAGCATGTGTCGGCAAATGATCTTAACCCCAGGCGCCTCCACATCTGCGTGGAAGTATCTTGGCAGCAACCTTGGCTGTGGCGCAAGTGTTCAAGCAGAAATCTGAGGCCTTGTCAGGTGTTACATGTTTTTTCAACAAACAGTGCAAAGAGGTGCATCCATATCATCACAACTTCTCTGCAAATAGTTTTCTCTGTTTTAGGCGGCTACTTCCAGAGTTCAGGAAGATCGTGTGGTTTATCTTATGACCTATTTTTCTTTTAGATGCTTTTGTTATGTGTTGAGACACCACATCGAAACTTCGGCGAGCCCTATATCGTTTTACAATATGATAGTCCCGTTGGACGATGCTGAACTGTTTCACTGAGTTCTCAGAAACTTCGGAGACTCAGCAACTGGGGTACCAGGCCAAAGCCCACAAGTTGGTAGCACCATCGCAAAGATCACAAGCGCAACAGTCGCATAGAAGCCGTCAAAGCCGTCCCCCCACATCCTTCTGCGAGTCCCTGACAGGTGCCACTGAGCTCTTAAACGATACCCAGCTTCAAATAGGTTTGATAGGTTTGTAGATGTTGTAGCCATTTCTTCTGGAATCTATCAAACTTATACGCCCAATGACAAAGGATGGGAAGAGGAAAGAAGTGAGATTTGGGCAAAGTTTGGGTCTCTAATGGATAGGCCAATAAGAATACAACTGTCTGCCACTAGATCACACTGCATGGAGACAATCGTTGGTCGATTTGCTAGCCCTGCGCCCATTGCGAAAAATAATGAAGAATGGACTACAATAATATATAATCAGTGCGGCTTCTGGGGAAACCGCGTGGTGCTTGCCAATGTTTTGCAAGGCCAGCAAAGCGCTGCTCGGAGCGAACCTTGCAGCCATGTAAACAGCACGTTTATTCATGGGAAAAGCTTGAGCCGAATGCCATCAGTATGGACGCGTACACAGACTCAGCCGTGCGCACAATGATTGTGTCTTTCCATCTCCTATGGTGCTCAATGCACACAATGCTCGATATGTATATGTATATGCACATGATGCATATTCATACGGGATTAAAGTTTCTACATCTGCTGAACAGCATATTTCTGTCAATGTGTTGGCTAGGTTTCATTGTGCCAGACTGCATTCCCTAAAGACTGCCAAGCTGCTCAATGGTGTCGATGTGGTTTGGTCCTCGTAGGGCCTGTTTGGAACATGCTTTGCATGTCTTGGCATTGAGGCATGCAGGTGATGATGAAATTGCTTTCCAGCAGAAACCGAGGCTCAGGTGCCAAAACAGCTAGCACTTGAAGCGAGATCTAGCTAGGTGTTTCTACACATTTCTACACTTTATTTGGTTAATTTCGTTCCATCGTTGAAGGGCACTGCCATCTTGACAGAGCCTTTCATAAACGCAAGATCCTATTCTTTTGCCAGGGCCTTCTGGAAGCCAAGCATGTCACGGACAGCATGAGATCGAAGACATATTTGAATCTGCCCAAGAGTATACAACATTCTTGTATGCAGCAAATAGCTGTTGAAAAACACATTGGATTGAAAATTCTATCCATGCTATCTGATCGGACAATGATTTCAATGCTAAAGACCTCAGCCGCACGTCGCCACCGCTGCAGAAGTGTGAGCTGCGGCGTCAGCAATGCCAAGAGACGCAAGGCCTAGCCACATCGCAACACAAAGCATCTGAGGTTCGCTTAGGCCAGCTCTCAAGGGTTTTGTTCACCAGTTGTAGAAAACACCAGCTGACATGCTGCCGGTTGGATTAGTGTAACAGCAACTGGTTGGTAGCATCAGTGTTGTGTCACGATCCACGCAAGGCTTGCACAGCAAGCCAAAGCAGGGTGAATTGCGGACAAGTAACTTCGGGAAAGAACAAAAATTACGCCAGCATAGACCCCAGATAGCAAAAGATATTTTTTGGTGGCAACCAACCGCTCGCTTGCTACGGCATATATAAACGTAATCTCCATCGCACCCCAACTTCCACACTGCCATAGACATCCCATAGCGCACACCGCACTCTGACAGCAAAAGTTTCTAAGATGCAAACAATCCTTTGAAGCTCCAAAGCGGACACACCACTCTAACAGCAGCACCCTGAAGCAGCACTTTGCAGCAGCACTCTGCAGCAGCACCAGCACGCCAGCTCCAAAGCGCACACCCTGCAGCGGCAACTTGCAACGGAGCAGGAGGCGAGCTCCAAAGCGCAGCACCCTGCAGCGCGCTATGAAGCTTGGGTGCTGGTGTCGCTGCAGGGGGTGGCTGCGAGATGTCTCTGGCAATGTGGGCGGTGGGCCCTGATGGAGATTCCGTCTATGCCGTAGCAAAAAAGGCGAGCGCGTGGTTGCCACCAAAAAAAACCTTATTTCGCTATCTGGGGTCTATGCTGGCGTAATCTTTGTTTTTGTCCACATGAACATATCATTTCCTTCCATCACCTCAAAGCTGTGATGTGCTGTCTTCTTTTCACTACTGAGCTGCACTGCAGCTGTTGCAAAGGATAGCTTTCCGTGTTTTTACCCAAATAGCAAAGCTATTGGGGTTCTTACTTCAAACATAGGATGAGTTGGATATGTGCAATTTGAAGCGGGCATGTTGGTCCCACTGCAAGATGCTGCGTCCGGGTGCTGCTTCAGGGTGCTGCTGTTAGAGCGGCGTGTGCGCTTTGGAGCTGGCCTGCTGCTGCCGTTGCCGGGTGCCGCTGCAGGGTGCTGCCGTTAGAGTGGCCTGTGCGCTTTGGCTGGCAGGCTGGCGCCACTGCAGGGTGCCGCTGCAAGGTCTGCTGTTAGAGGCGCGTGCGCTTTGGAGCTGGCCTGCTGGTAAGGTGCTGCCGTTCGAGTGGCCTGTGCGCTTTGTTTGGCTGGCATGCCGGTGACACTGCAAGGTGCCGCTGCAGGGTGCTGATGTTAGAGTGGCCTGTGCGCTTTGGAGCTTGCCTGCTGGTGCCGCTGCAGGGTGCTGCAGCTGCTGTTAGAGCGGCGTGTGCGGTTTCGAGCTGGCCTGCTGGTGCCACTGCAAGATGACGCGCGTGTGCGCTTTGGAGGGCCTGCTGGTACCGCTGCAAGGTGCCGCAGCAAAATGCTACTTCAGGGTGCTGCTGTGGTGGTGAAAGTGGAGCGGATGTGGCTGCAGGGTGCCGCTGTAGGGTGCCGCTGCAGGGTGCCGCTGCAGGGTGCAGCAGGTTGCTGCTTGACGGTGCTGATGTCTGGCAAGTGCGCTTTTGGAGCTGTTGGTGCGGCTGCCAGGCTGTTAGAATGCTGTGTGTGCTTTTGGAGCTGGGCTGCTGGTCCCCTTGCCGGGTGCCGCTGCAAAAGATTGTCTGCATCTTAGGAACTGCGAGGCTGGTGCAGGGTGCCGCTGTCAGAGCTCCAAGGCACGCCGCCCCGACAGCAGCACCCTGCAGCGGCACCCTGCAGCACTCTGACAGCAACACGCTCAAGCAGCACCTTGCAGCGGCGCCCTGCAGCGGCACCAGCATGCCCGCTCCAAAGCGCACACACCACCTATATAACAGCAGTACCCTCAAGCAGCACCTTGCAGCGGCACCCAGCAGCGGCACCCTGCAGCGGCACAGCATGCCCGCTCTAAAGCGCGCGCACCACTCTGACAGCAGCACCCTCAAGCAGCACCATGCAGCTGCACCCTGCAGCGGCACCAACATGCCCGCTCCAAAATGCAGACAGGCAACTCCTCCTATACTTGAAGTAAGAACCCCAATAGCTTCGCTATCTGGGGAACAATGTTTGCCCGTTGGTGCGACTGCTTCCATGGTTGCAGCACTGAAAGTGCACCGGCTCCAATGGCAAGCTGACTTAGGACATTCCCTAGTCCATACAACCTCAAAGCAAAGTTCAGTGCCTTCAGCAGTCCGTCTTTGCCAAATGAGGAGAAAGGCGGCTCTTGTCAAACAAAGTCCCAAAGTCCCAAAGACCCCAACAAGCAGCACGGAGCACTGATCGGCCTTCAAGGTTTCCTCATGAAGTCCAAGGGAAGCCTGGCGAGAAATGCTGAAAGCTGCTCCACCCCGCCCTCAGATTTGCGAGACACGTATCAAAAGAAAAATATAAATGCATTAAAAAAAATATCCAGCACGCATCAAAAGAAAAATATATGCATCAAAAAAAAATATCCAGGTGCCACTGTGTGAGACCTCACGGGTTTCGTGCTGCAAACCTAGATCAAAAAAATATTCGTATCAAAAAAAAACATAGTAGTAGTAGTAGTAGTAGTAGGAGGTGTAGTAGTAGTAGTAGCAGTAGTAGTAGTAGTAGTCGTAGTCGTAGTCGTAGTTGTAGTCGTAGTCGTAGTCGTAGTGGTAGCAGTAGCCGTAGCCGTAGCCGTAGCCGTAGTCGTAGTCGTAGTCGTAGTCGTAGTTGTAGTCGTAGTCGTAGTCGTAGTGGTAGTGGTAGTCGTAGTCGTAGTGGTAGTGGTAGTCGTAGTCGTAGTAGTAGTAGTAGTAGTAGCAGTAGCAGTAGCAGTAGCAGTAGCAGTAGTAGTAGTAGTAGTCGTCGTCGTCGTAGTAGTAGTAGTAGTAGCAGCAGGAGCAGCAGCAGCAGCAGCAGTAGCAGTAGCAGTAGCAGTAGCAGCAGCAGTAGTAGTGGTAGTAGTAGCAGTAGTAGGAGTAGCAGTAGCAGTAGCAGTAGTAGTAGCAGCAGTAGCACTAGCACTAGCACTAGCACTAGCACTAGCACTAGCACTGGCACTGGCAGTGGCAGTGGCAGTAGCAATAGTAGCAGTAGCAGTAGCAGTAGCAGTAGCAGTAGTAGTAGTAGTAGGAGGTGTAGTAGTAGTAGTAGTAGGAGGTGTAGTAGTAGTAGTAGTAGCAGTAGTAGTAGTAGTAATAGTAGTAGTAGTAGTAATAGTAGTAGTAGTAGGAGTAGCAGTAGCCGTAGCCGTAGCCGTAGCCGTAGTCGTAGTCGTAGTCGTAGTCGTAGTTGTAGTCGTAGTCGTAGTCGTAGTGGTAGTCGTAGTCGTAGTCGTAGTGGTAGTCGTAGTCGTAGTCGTAGTAGTAGTAGCAGTAGCAGTAGCAGTAGCAGTAGCAGTAGTAGTAGTAGTAGTCGTCGTCGTCGTAGTAGTAGTAGTAGTAGCAGCAGGAGCAGCAGCAGCAGCAGCAGCAGTAGCAGTAGCAGTAGCAGCAGCAGTAGTAGTGGTAGTAGTAGCAGTAGTAGCAGTAGCAGTAGCAGTAGCAGTAGTAGTAGCAGCAGTAGCACTAGCACTAGCACTAGCACTAGCACTAGCACTAGCACTAGCACTGGCACTGGCAGTGGCAGTGGCAGTAGCAATAGTAGCAGTAGCAGTAGCAGTAGCAGCAGCAGCAGCAGTAGTAGTAGTAGAAGTAGTAGTAGTAGCAGCAGTAGTAGTACTAGTACTAGTACTAGTACTAGTACTAGTACTAGTAGTAGTAGTAGTAGTAGTAGGAGTAGGAGTAGGAGTAGGAAGTAGTAGGAAGTAGTAGGAAGTAGTAGGAAGTAGTAGGTAGTAGGTAGTACCAAGAGAGAAGCACATAGGCACAAGTCTCAATGGATATATTGCAAGTAAGAACGAGAAGATCAGAAAGAAGCACATATCATAGGCACAAGCCTCGATGGATATTTTGAAAGAAGAAGAACGAAAAAATGAACCCTAAGAAACGATGCTTATGAACAAAAGGCAAGAGAGTAGGTAGCAAGGGAAGCCGATGAAAAAACAAAAGCGGGTGGGGGGGTCCCCTGCAATGCGTACCAAGAAAGAACATGAAAGAAGCACATAGGCACAAGTCTCGATGGATATCAACAAAGATGAAATTAACCCAAATAAACGATGATGCTTATGCAAAAAGAAAGGAATAGTAGGTAGCAAGGGGAACCGGTTAAAAATAAAAGCGGGTGGGGGGGTGCAGGGGGGAGGGCTGAAGAGGGGCCCTAGCGTCTACTTCAAGATCAGCTAAGGCGTCTTCCCCAATGACAGCACTT
>Ga0126342_10022837_pt1 | contig 10289 bp, 14 predicted proteins | sample Cyp1metagenome_FD_92528 | JGI IMG/M metagenome (GOLD analysis project Ga0126342, IMG submission 92528) | Coral microbial communities from Lord Howe Island, Old Settlement Bay, Australia - Cyphastrea 1 metagenome | ecosystem: Host-associated > Invertebrates > Cnidaria > Coral ... | reverse complement strand
TTCCTGTCCCAGAGAAGTTGAAGTCTTTGTGTTTCTCATTTTCCCTGTTGAGAATGCAAGGCGTTCAATGCCTGGAGCAATCTTTGAAAAAGCATGGAACTCAGGAAATTTTGGAATTTTCAGGTGGTGTGTTATATCCTTTTATATCCTTGTCAAATCAGTGATGTAATGATTTCATTTGTGGCCCTTTGCGGCCACATGTGCAGTTCGAACAGCATTGGAGTTGTCAGCGCTACAACCAATGCTACTTTCCGAAATTGCTCGACATTTTGACACCAGCCCCCCACCTCTGTCGACGCCATCACCTGAGCCTGCTGCGGGATCCTTCCCAATCAGGACCATTTGCAAGTGGCTTCCGCAGAGGAGGAGTCCGAGAAGGACACGAGGCTTTGGGCCGGTCAAGATCCAAACTGACACTTCGTGGCCATTTCGTGTGGCATCTCCACGCCCATCTTAAAGATGGGATGTAGTAAATTATCCGCCAACCTTGTCCACAAGTGCTGAGAATACATTTTCAAACGGCCTAATGGTTTTGAGTTTGTTTAGACTGCTTGGGAAATGCTTTAGATTGATTCTGTCTAACTTTTAGCTGGCCTCGTCTCTTTCTGTTTGATCTAGAGGTTTGCCCGAGTGCCATATATAATTAGACACATGGTTATAGTGAGACTAGGGTACCCCCAAAGCCCATAGTTGATCACCCTATTTTGGTCAGTTTTCCAAGTTTTTTTTGGGGTACATAATGTATCCAGTCCTTTAGTGGATTTTTTCCACCGTAGTTATTGGGTGCCCATATATCAATAAACATACGGTGCATCGCGGGGGCGAGAATCCAGGGTTATACTAATTAATGGTCATTATCGAAGGAAGTTTAGAAGTTTAACTTCCGACAATATGGACAGTTGCAGCAAAGTGGGGAGCACAGTCAGAGAAGAGAAAGGAAGAAGAGAGAAGGTCACAGAAGAGAAAGGCAGAAGAAAGAAGATCAAGATGCGCGCAAATGTAGAAAAGACGCGAACAACTTGTTTCTCGCTCCGGAGGGTCGAGATGAGACATGAGAAGTTGCATGCCGGTGTGGCGTGAAGCACAGTTTGAAGTCGGAATGCACGAAACACCTCGGCTCCCGAACGCTTTTGGAATTTGGGATGTGCAAAAAGTGCACGGCTTTGTGGCGCGATTTGGTGTGTTTCACCTGCCCTTCCCCAGCGGGCCCCAGCCTGACCGTCCTGTGTTTGATGTGGAGGCTCTCAGCGACGACCTCCAGCGTTGAACCTCAACAGCGATGACAAGATGTCAGGACGCATTACTATGGGCAATCGACCATTTTGTTTTCAAGGCTACGCAGAGCTGAGATTCTGGTGTAACATGGTGTAACTGTGCAACTAAGTGATGTCCACACTGGACGGTGTAGCAGGACAGCGTGCAACATCATGCCCTTCAAGATGGTTTGTGATTCTTCAGCCAAGCAGATCCTTTTACCATTGCAGAGTGCTGGGCTGGTCTTGGACTCATCCATGCTGTTTTCCCATATGTTTCTCCAAGATGGAAGAGTAGGAATGGATGACTATCCACTACCACAGGTCAATACAATCACAGCTGAACGCTCATGTGGTCAACAAATACCAAACCTGGAAGACCGGTGAGCTTCTGGCGATGGTTTTGGCCAAGAAGCACCAAGAATGTTGGAAGCACGAAATTGGTATCAAATTCAGTGGGACATGTTGCATGTTAGTGTAAGTGTTGAATATCATGAGAATTTACATATTCAAGTACTGATGTGAAAGCCCCATGCAAAACCTTCCGGTTCTGAGCCATGCATTCTAGGGTAAGCCCAAAAACATCTGCTTAGCTACTAGACTGCATGAATACTTGAGAATTCAAGAGCATTGATCTTCATTTGGATTGCAGCCACCGTCACCAAGCATCAGGTGGTTGCACTGTCAACAGATATTAGTTTACTGGTCGTCCGTCACGAGCACAAAGATACCTACCGAGGGATCTATCGCATTCATATGGCAACAAGTAGCGACTCTGATTCACATAGCTGTGGCCCCAAATTCAGCTTCTGGTTTTAGCACATTTTTGCTGGGATGTTCATTCAAATTGGATGATGTGTTCAATAACCATACTGTCATACTGGCTCGAGCAAATTCGCAAAAACACGTGTGCATTAATTATGATCACTATGGTAGATCTGCTTTTTACCATATTGTGATCTTATCAAGCTGTTACTTTGCAGGTAAAACGATGCAATCATTCCATCCTCTTTTGCACATGTTGTCTTCCTTATTTCGGGTGTGTTCCGACTTACTTTGGCTCAAGTGCTGTCAAAACAAGCGTCTTGGCAGCCGTTCACTATCGTGTGCATTAAACCCCTAACTTGGCTGTGGTTAGGTGATTTAACTGGTTAATAGCCTCAGCATTCGTATCCAGCTTGCCGTAGGCTTGAGCCCCTGAGTTCGGCGTCCATATCAATAAGTACTTGACACCACACCCTAACCAGTGCCATTCCGGGTTGCAGCCAGCGTTGTGTGCGTGTGTTTTGCCATCCCAACGTCCAGGAACAATTTTTCCTTGGACGCTCACAAAAGCCGAGCAGACTTCTTGGGAAGGATAGTTGCGCTGCCGGTGGGGGTTTGCATACGTGCAACACCACCTGAAAACCAACACCCATAAATAAGGTAGACTGATCCCCTAGTAGTAAGTGCGTGACCGTTTGCCTGTAATGCACCAGCCGTCGGGGCGTTGCCATCCATTGCAACACCGACTTACTCAACCCGGCCAGTGAACCACGTTGCATCCGAACCGTCCAGAGGGTGTTGCTTTTGTATTGCGTTTGTGTTCCTGAATCACAATAACATGCCTCCGGGTTTCAAACGTCCATTTAAGGAAGCTGATCCTGGCATTTTGCCATTAGTGTTCCCCCAACTCACGAAGTGAAGCAAGGATGGGTGAACCTCAGCTCATTTTTCACATATCCGTGTCAGTTGGTTTCAAGTGATAAGTACTGGCCCGACGCAATCATCCGCAAGTTCCTTGGTGCATGCATTGGTCAAGTCCTTCAGACAGACGATCCAGGTCTCCAGCTCCGATCAGACAGGCAGAGCTGTATCGGCAATGCCAGATTGCGGTGTGGCGGTACCGAAAGGTGGCAGCTCAGAACCGCGGTGGAAGAGCCTGGAAGAGGAGATGCAAAAGTGCCTGTTTGTCAACTCTTGAGTTTCTAATCTACATTCTCAACTTCGTCTGTGCGCAGGGTGGATCAGCAGCGTATCATGGGAAATTGTAGCAAGCACGGGATCGATTCGACCAGATCAAGTATTGGAATTTCTTGCCAAGGAGGAGAGAACCACTACTGGAAGAGGAAGAGGACAACAGGGATTTGGATTCGGAGGCTCAATACATCTCATCAGAAGAGGAGGTGGGGCCAGAAAGTGACCATCTGCAAGGCATTTGGGCAAATAGGCCGACTGATCTGAGGGAGCCAAATCATCCTCCACAAGGACATCGACCTTCATCAGCATCATCTTCAAGACCGACACCGTCATGTCGAACATCCTCTTTCCAGGATTTCCGAACCACAGCAAGTGGATCTGACTCAGGTGCGTGTGTCAGTTGACAATCCTCTCTTGAGGCGATTCGCAACCTTGCCTTGGGGTGTTGAGACTTGCATTCAGAGCAACCATCCAGCCGATCAGGTTCCGATCTTTAGGGGTCGAAAGCCAGTGATCTGTCTTGATTTCCATCAAGTATTGGACAAAGTTCGGTTGGGACGTGGAAAGGGCAATTTGAGACTACAAGGGGAACACCTGAATCCACACGTCGGAATTCTGACAAAAGTGTCAAAGAGATTTTCTGTGTGGGTGGTCTCATATTGCCGTGCTCGAAAAATTCCGAGAGCACGTCAGAAGCTGCTGTGCGGGAAGATCTTACATCGATCGTGTCGTCATCACCAGTGACACAACGGGAAGCATTGGAAAGCTTGCGGCAGTCAAGGCCCAAATTGCTCCAAGACTTCTTCAGGACACTTTCATGTGTGAAGACGATTGTACAGTTATCAGAGAGTGGTTTGAAAATTGTCAGCAAGGGATTTGCAGCGAGCCTTGCGGAATTTCGGTGCCAAGGAAGCCCAAATTCAGCTCAGTCTGGTACTACGTCAATTTCGCCGAAGCACTTGAACACCGGTTGCTGTGAACATCTCAATTCAAATCAAGTCCAATAATCAAATTGCGGCGTGTATCGGTATCCATGTACAATAAAAATTGTTGACATCATGCATCACAACCGGCATCAACGCACAGTTGCGGGGCGTTGCCATCCATTGCAACACCGCATTATAAAACCGAGGGGTGAGTTTGTTGTCCGCCGAAAGGTGTAAAAGTCAGGAATCTGCCTCATCTCGTGTCTTGGTTTCCAAACAAATTTCCTCTTGGGGTTGGGGCAAAAAAATCAAAAAAAGCCGAGTTTTGCAACATCTGGGCTCTTTTGGGGTTCCTGGCCCCGGCTGAACCAACAGCAAATATTACCAGTCTTGGTTGTGTAAGAACCTTACATTACTCCATAATCGATCTTTGTAGTTTGACATTTTGCCAAGAGTTCCAGAACCATGCCAACAATAAATGAAGTAATGGCAGTAGATGACGGAAACATGGATACTTCAGCAGAAACCTCATTGCAGATATCTTCCACATCACCTGCCCAGGCACCCCAATCTAGACCACTGCAGGTCAAGAAAAGTAACACCAAAAGCTCAGGTTCTAGGACCAGCAGTGCCAGTTCCTTATCCGGTAGACCACCCATAACCAGAAGCCATCGTGGTCAGAAGGGCTCTTTAGTACCAACGCCAAGGGGTCCATCCAGCGTTGCATCCGGGTCCGGGGGTCATCAGGGTCAAGGGGTTGTAATGCCAGTTCAAGTGAATCAAGAGGTTGAAATCCATCAGCACGATCAAAGATCTACAACTTCCAATCAGTTTGACCAAAGGTCCAATGCACACAATGCTGACCAAAGGTCCGTCAATGTGTATCAGCAGAAAGTGCATCAGCATGACCAAAGGACGGTTGCTTTGGATAACCGTAGCATGCAAGTTGGTATGGATCCCATCCTTGTTCAACAACGAGAGGGTGCATTGAGGGCTGAAGCTTTCCACGCCGTTAGTGAACTGCAATCCAGAAATCAAGAAACTGAGAGAAATGCACCTCAAACGCTCCAGCAATTGGAACAGTCTTTTACAATGCAAATGTCAAGGGCTGAAGATTTGAATCGAGAATTGATGAACGCAATAGACCATCAGTCCCAACAATTGGAAGAGCAACGGAGACGTAAAGAGGAATTGAGAAACTTGGTTGTACAGTTGCAGAATCAGTTGGTTGTTGCCAACCATGCGCCACCCGCTACTCCACCTGTAGCTCATGAAAACCAAAATGGCACGGTTTCTAACATGATTGATGTATCAGCGCTCATGAACGACATGCGTCAACTTAGAGAAGAGCTCAGGATGGTAAAGCAGTTGTCAACTACCCCAGTCACGTATCCTATGGCTCCAAATGTTTCTGAAGTACACTTGGTGCCCCAGCCCATGCCACAACCACCGTTTAGTCCAGTGTCAGCTTGTGCCAGCATCCCTCCATCCGGGTGAGGGTCACCATCTTTCACCAAGCAAACATCCAGGGGAAGTGATTCTTGGTCAATGACAACACCTACTCCGGCAGCCGGACCACCAGGATCTCCGTCGAGTTCATCATCATCAGATGGTAGAGGTCAACCATCAGGATGGCAACGGTAACCGAGGTGGTCGCGGTAATCCAGGTGGTGGACCTCCATCATCCCAAGCATCCGGTTCTCCAAACCGTCAATGGCATAGCATTGAGATAGGATCGTCAGCTGCCTTTTCGGAAGATACGGTGTAAAGATATATAATATGTCATTACAAAACATCAAAATAGATTCACTCCCCCAAAATGCTGGTGCGTTCAGAAGTTGGAGACATTTTCTTGTCACTAAGCTCTGTTCCAGAGGACAGGACATTTTGCTTGAATGGGTCTTGGAGGCCTTGGATGCGAGCACTGACCAAGCAGCTGGTAGTTGTATGAGCCCTCCCCGGATAGATGCATACATGGCCGCACTGTTGACCGAGCCAAAGCATCTGCATGGTGAGCTTGGAGTCCAATTTCAGGCATATGTCGAAAGCTGCCAACTTCGTAGAACCTCCCCACAAGGTAGAGAAATGCTCCGCAAGATTGCATAAGATTGGGTCGATTAATAAAGTATGGGGGGTTCACCTTCATGCCGTGCATGTGAAACAGCGTCTTCATCCGGGAGACACACACGCACACACCTGCATGCAGAGCTCGGTTCGATGCATTGATCAGAGCCGACCGTGTTGGACGCACTCCTCGCACACCAGCTGCTTTGACTCCGGTCCCAGAAGCCGAAGCGCCAAGCACGCCAATGCCAGTGCTTGACGAACCTGTTGCAGCGTGCCTGATGCTGACCCATCCGAATTGCCTTTTAGCGCAGGTATCCCGCCAGACCATCCAGAAGCCGCTATGCCAGCCAAAACAAAAAAGGAATTTGAGGAAATCTTTCTTCAAGCAAATGCAGAGAGAAGAAAATATCGAAGAATGTATCAATCATCAGTTTCTAATACCCTCTTTGAATATGCATGTGATGAACATTTTGCCATTGGTGATGTTTGTGATGAAATCGGTGTTGAAGGCATCAGGTTATCCCGTAATGTGATTGATGTGCAGGATGAGGGACATGTTTCTCAGTTGATCACTCAGGCTGATGACCACAAGACTGCAGATGCCTGGGTCAGTCTCCCATGTGCCGATTTCACACCATGGCAACACATGAACGTGCATAGGCATGGATGGGGTTTTCAACAGAAATTGGACAAGAGAAGAAAACAGGTTAGGAAAATGTTCGCTCAAGCAAAGAGGTTCATGAAGAAAATCTTAGCCGAGGGTGGCCGTGTTGACTTCGAATGGCCAGAAAACTCTGGATGGTGGAACCTGGAAGAAGTCAAAGACTTTGAGAAAGAGCATGCATTCAGAAGAGTTTACTTTGATGGATGTATGATAGGTGCTCATGGTAAAGATTGCCCCATTCGTAAACCATGGTGCGTATCTTCATGTGATGAACGAATCCTTACAATCCTGGCTGCCTATCAGTGCGACTCGCACCAGCATGAACCTGCTGAGGATAGTCAGACAAAGCAAACAGGCTTCTACACAAGACAGTTCGCATCGGTTATCGTCGAAGCATGGTATCCGCAAAAGTGGTTTCAACATGTTCCAAATCTCAGCACTTCCTCTGCAGTTGTGACCTTGAGAACCTGACAAATTCGCAATGGTCCAAGGACGAAAAGGCAATCAAAGCAGAAGCCGAAGGTTTGAGAGCCAATGGAACTTGGGATGATTCAACCGTAATTCCTGTTACTGAGCTTTGCAAACGAGCTCGTACCAAAGGTGAGGACATCAAAATTGCGGACGTCCTTACTGATCAAAGACCAATTCAACCGTCGGAACTGCTACCACTCCGGCAATGCTGGCAGCGTTGAATCTCACGCTTTGGTTCGAATGCCTCACAACGGTTTTTTGTGCAGATTGCATTCAAGCTTATCTTCAGTGCCTCCTTGAAGGGAACACATGGGTGATCTTGCCCTTTGAACTACGGTTGGAAGAATGGGAAAAATCTATGATCCTTATACTCGCCTTGCAGAGAAGCTAATAAAATCGTTGTGTGGTCATCCACAATCAGGAAAGTTGTGGCAAGCCCATCTCGAAAAGCAGTTGATTGAAATGAAGGAGTCCCTTTAGAATCATATCCTCCTGAGAGCACATATGATTCAAAGAACCTCCCGAGAAATTTCAATGACCTATGACATGAGTTCATATGCAAAGGGGATTGTAAGTTTTTAATGCAACCTCGCTGTAACACCAGTAGAGAAACTGAGAAAGGTCGAGGCTCCATGTCTTCCAGAGTCTCAAATGTCCGAAGAAGAGCTTGCGCATGAAGGTGTATTGCGCAATCATGCCGCCAAAGTGCTCATGTGATGCCTTTGGTTGTCTCGTTTGGCGAGACTTGCCTTAAGTTTTGCAGTGCAAGGACTTGCAAGTAGAGTAACTCGTTGGACATTGTGCAGGCAAATGCTCAGATTAATCAGCTACGTGCACTCAACAGCTGACCGCATGATCCAGGCGACTGTCGACCCCAACGAATCTCCAGGGCTGGTTGTACATACAGATTTCGATTTTGCTTCATGCCCACACACGGCCAAGAGCACTTCAGGAGTTGTATACCTCCTGAAAACCGGTAACGCTCGATACCAGTGTTATGCTCATCAAAGAAACAGAGTTCAACAGCGAGATCAACTACTGAAGCAGAGCTAATAGCCTGTGCTAGTGCTCTATTTGGCGAAGTCTTGAATCTACATACGATGATCGAGTCGTTGGTTGGGATACATGTGCAACAGGACAATCCAGCAGCCATCACGGTGATGATCACAGGTTACTCAGCGAAGCTACGACACTGTGGTCGCGTACATCGCGTTAATGTTGCGTCCACTCACGAGCAACTGGACCAAGGGATCTTCACTCTGAGATATTGTGAGAGTCACAAAGATCATCACTCGGTCAGAATGGCAGCAAATTGCCGTAAGCCTAAGTAGTTGTAGATCGCTAGGATTCATTCAGCGAAATTGGCCAGATGTTTGCTTGACATCTTGGTCCCTGAAATTGTATATAGGGCACATGTGCATGTATAGCATGAGGAGGGAGTTGTTAATTTGCAGGCAAAACCATGCAATCATTCCACCCTCTTATGCACGTGTTGTCTTACCTCTTTTTGGGTGTGTCCCGACTTACTTTGGCTCAATTGCAGTCAAAACAAGCGTCTTGGCAGCCGTTCATTATCGCGTGCATCAACACCTAACTTGCTGTGGTTAGGTGCTTTAACTTGTCATGTTCTTATTGGGTGGTTAACGAAACGTAACACGCATTCATGTGCACATAAATAGATATATAGGTAGATAGATAGATAGATAGATAGATAGATAGATAGATAACATGTATGGACGGAGTGGTGGGTTGTGACTGCCTCTCCGTGGCTGTTGTGAAGCCATGTTGGCCTGGACGCTCCGTCCCTTTCTTGATCCTGACGACTTCAATGTCGTTTTGGTGCGTGGATTTTGATTTTCGACAGGCTTCGCGCCCTTCATCCAACCCGATTTTTTTTGGCAGGCTCATTATGAAGAAATGGCCGATGGCGAGGAGTTGAGCCTTGTGAAAATCCCTTGGGTTGTTGGCTTGTGGGATTGCCATCAGGACCTGGTCCTCCTCTTCTTGATCCAGGTATATTACTTGGATTTTTGCGTGGAGATCGGGCCTTTTGCCTCCCTCTACGGTTTGGAACAGGTTGGGTACCCCATTGCTTTTGTTTCCTGGGTGCTAGGGGTTTGATTGAGGCGGAGTTTGAGGAGAAAGTGTTCAGCCGGCTGAGGGCCGGCGTTCACTTTCTCCCCGCCTCTCCAAGCGGTTCAAGGACGCTCCAGGCTCGCCCTTGAGGAGAAGCCGCCCCTGCAGGAGGTCCGCCCTTTTTTTGTGTGGCAGGAGGTCCACCTGTCCACTGGCACCTACAGCCGGTGGGCAGACGATGAGGAGATGGCGCAGGCACAGGCATTTCTTTACAAATTTTACAACACTCGCCACCACCCTTTTCTCCTTTGCCGAGGATTGGACGGCATCGTCAAGCAAGGGAACTCAGCTGAGCGGCCAGTGTGTTGCGTGCGTGTGTTGCGCGGGCGGGTCGATAAACCACCACAACCTATGCGGCGCCTTGGCCAAGTCCCCAAAGCCCAAACGGACTTTATTTGGGAAATGCTCGTTTAGGCACAACCTTCCTGACAGACGCACAACGTGCTGTTTATTTCATGTTTCGTTGACATGTGCTCATTGCATTCACCTGTCATGGAGTTCTTGCATAAAAGAGAGAGAGAGAGAGACAGAGAGAGAGAGAGAGATAGATAGATAGCTAGGTAGATAGATAGATAGATAGATAGATCGGTAATTAGATGAAAGAGAGAGAGAGAGATAGACAGATCGATAGATAGATAGATACATAGAAGATAGATAGGTAGGTAGATAGTCAGAGAAAGAGAGAGAAAAAGGGGAGACCTCAAGCACCTTTCGGTCCATCAGTGGATTCGCTCTGCCATCCCTGATTCACAACAACCAATCTCTCCTATAGGTTTCCTATTTTTGAAACTTCCGCCACCGCCTTGTGCGGTA
>Ga0126342_10022836_pt1 | contig 10289 bp, 10 predicted proteins | sample Cyp1metagenome_FD_92528 | JGI IMG/M metagenome (GOLD analysis project Ga0126342, IMG submission 92528) | Coral microbial communities from Lord Howe Island, Old Settlement Bay, Australia - Cyphastrea 1 metagenome | ecosystem: Host-associated > Invertebrates > Cnidaria > Coral ... | reverse complement strand
CTATCTATCTACCTATCTACCTACCTACCTATCTACCTACCTACCTATCTATCTACCTACCTACCTATCTACCTATCTACCTACCTACCTACCTATCTACCTACCTACCTATCTACCTTTCTACCTATCTATCTATCTACCTACCTATCTACCTACCTACCTATCTATCTACCTATCTATCTACCTATTTACCTACCTACCTATCTACCTACCTACCTACCTATCTATCTATCTACCTACCTACCTATCTACCAATCTACCTACCTACCTACCTACCTATCTACCTATCTACCTATCTACCTATCTACCTATCTACCTATCTACCTACCTACCTACCTACCTACCTATCTACCTACCTACCTATCGATCTATCTATGTGAAAATTCTTTATGACACATTCGTGTTCTCTACACCCGTATCTGGGTCAATGACAATATTTCTTCTGAACGGTACCCCTTAAAACCTTTAGTATAGTATCATATAGTGTCTAAAATTTGTCTATAATGTCTACATTACAGCATTCTCTTTAAATGTTGTTGTATACTATCCATTGTATATACTGTACCCGACACTTGGCTGAATTTGGATATCTATATATACATATATGTATGTATATATATATGTGTATGTATGTATGTATGGATCTATTCGATGTATATCTATATATCGCTATTTATATGTAGAGTATCTATGTATACATAGCAACCCAAAAAAATGCAGAATTCGATTCTGAAAGAGTGATGCATAACTTTTCTTTCTTTTGGGGGGAATTACTAACTCTCTCTCTCTATATATATATATATGTACACTCCAAACATTTGTGTTATCTATATATCTTGTATTATGCTGATTCTTTTAAAGGGACAGGGTACCAAACACTTAGCTTATAGTATCTAGATTTGTCTATAGTGTTTAAATTGGAAACGTGTCAATATGTGTTGTATAGTATCTCGATGTATCTTAATTGTTGCGTATTTCCCTTTATCTATTTGATAATTATTTATCAATCATAATAACTATTTTCACATAACCAACATAGTATCTACTAGACACACATTGCAAACTGTGATATCATAATTCATACATTCTTTGGGGTAGCCATGGATAGTCATTTGCTCAAAATTCATCGGTGCAAGTCGACGGACTGGTTTAAACTTCGAAAAAGCCCTTGAACATGGAAAGGTGTGCAACAAAGAACACAATGATTGTTTTGAAACATGTAGTGTCAAGAAAATGTGAAGAACAATCCACGGGTCTTGCTTTTTGAACTACAAACAAAACCCGGAGAAGTTTTGATCCAAACCGATCACGGTTTCGCAAAAAAAAACAGGTGTTTATATACATCCAAGGCGAGCAGATAAAAATCTGGAGATTGGATCTAGAAAACTGAGCTACTTCTATGAATGCCAAGACACAAGTACAAGGCATCGTACTTTTCCAGAATCCTCACCAGTCTCACCTGATCAAATTCACCATCCATTTGCCGGTGCTGGGTGCAAAATAAAGGTAGGGTAACCACCATGTCTGATGGTTATCCCTATGTTTAATAGGAACATCATCCGCATTTCATGGATATCTCACAGTGGTGAATTTCGCTATGTTTGATGTCTGGAGGGTTCCCGATATAGCCGGAAAAAATCCCACTACATTTCATGAAATATCCCACTGTATCCCTATCATATTATATCCTATCATATCTCATGAACCATTACCCTCTGGTAAACGTTTACATAGCTATAGAAAATCACCTCATTTTTAATAGGTAAACCATCTATTTCTATGGGCCATGGCTTCCATAGCTTTTTGTATGTTTACCAGGCCGGGTATGTCCCATTGTATCCATTAATGGGACATAGCTATTGAAAATGGCCATAGAAATAGTGAATTTTCCCATGAAAAATGGTGGATCTTTCCATAGCTATGTAAACGTTTACCAGAGGGTAAAACACCATTAATCACCATTAATCACCATTAATTATGGATTAATCACCATTAAATCACCATTTTCCTATGGTTTTCCTATGGTTTTCCAATGGGAATCCATGAATATCTCCCAGTATATCCCCATCTGCCAAGGGGCTACCCTGCTCAGCTTCACCAAGCGAAACAGCCGCAGCATCATGGGATGAATAGGCAGGTTATCGGATCCCGTGAGCGTCTCCAAGTACCACACCTCTCAGCGGATGGAATGGGTTAATCATGGTCAGTCAACAGTTCATATATGGAACATATATCATATATGTATGTATATATATATATATGTATGTATGTATGTATGTATGTATATATATATGTATGTATGTATGCATGCATGCATGTATGTATGTATGTATCTATGTATGTATGTATGTATGTATGTATGTATATGTATATGTATATATGTATGTATGTATGCATGTATGTATGTATCTATGTATGTATGTATGTATGTATGTATATATGAACATCCCCCAATATATGGAAAATATCTGAACATATCCCATCCCCCTAATGTGAAACGGGTTTGACAGGGGATGACACCACATCTTTGGGACCGTTTTTGTTGGGCGTGTTGGGACCGTATTCGGGGGATGAGATTCACTGACTGCTGGCGAGAGGCTGCCACAACAGCAAAGTCCATGAGATTCCACATGTCCTGACGAATTCACCACTGAACCGGTCGAAATCAGTTCGGGGATTCAGGGCAGACCAGAACTCCTCCGGAAAGAACACTGGAATGATATATAATGATTCCCTGCAAATCCATCATTTCTGTGACTTGTGAATAAACATGAATAAACCTTGCCTAGCCCCGGGCCCCGGGTCCTTGAAGAAATGGTGGGCTAGCACAATCACCTTCAGCACGATTTCCTCGGCTGTTGATCAGTCGGATCTGCAGAGTTGTTGCAGGCCGATGTCTCCATGATGTTTTTGGGGGCTCCTACCCTCTGCTAATTTAACATAGCTATTGAAAATGGCCATTTATAGTGGATTTTCCCATTAAAAATGGTGATTTTCCATAGTGATGTAAACGTTTACCAGAGGGTAACCCCAAAGACCTTTCGCAGGCTGATCCAAATTCTTCGGCCAAGTTGCCACTGTGAACAAAATTCCGAAGAAATACTCCAGCACCAAAAAGGTCTCGTCTGCGCTGGGCCAGATATCTTTGGCAGGTCTCTCAATACCTCGTTTCCCGGGTTTATATTGGCCTTGGAAGATTGACGGTTGGATGTGTCAGTTGGTTCAAAACCAAACATTTTACCGTCTTTAGCCCATTTTCACGTCAAAATCGCTGGTACTTCGCAACGTGATCCACCAGAGAAGGATCTAATGGGTTGGTTCAAACATCTTCTGACTGCCTGCCAAGGCACCATCGAATCCTGATTCGAAAGCAAAACTGAGACGATCAACAGCGAAATCCGTCCAACAATTCCCTTGCTTTAAGGGAAAATGACCATCCGGAAAACCTGCTTTCAATCATCAAATTCGCATCATGAGGCCTGTAGATTTGTCCTCCGATATTGGCAAACCTGGTTCCTACCAGATCCATGGTACCCTCTGAAAGACATCATCAAAAACCTCTTCGTTTCAGATAAACCGAGACGTAGATAAATATCGACGATAAACATAGATACCATAGACAAATGATAAATCATGATAAATCAGTGACCGTGTGTCGCTTTGGCACAGAAATCCAACAATCTGATCATCCACATTTCTCAAAAAACACCCTGGTGTAACATGGCTGGAAACTACCCCATTTAGTTCGATGATCTTCCCAGCTAGAAACTGGACACCTCCATGGCAGATTTCGCAGCCATGATTGATTATCCTATTTGGTCACCATTGAATCCCATGAAAATCCCATGAAAATCCCATGGAAAATCCCATGAAAATCCCATTCCCCAGCTGCCCACCTTCGTTATAGCCGGTTTCCAGGCCATTGAACTCAGATTGGAAGGCCATGACCATTGTGTTGGCGCAGATCCTCGCCGCGATGCCGCGATGCCATGGTCACCATGGTCGTGAATCTCCCGAAATATTCAGGAAGGCTTCAATGTGTTGCACTATGTTGCACTGTTAAATGGGAGATCATGAGTATATATATAATGGGATGTAGCCAACCTTAGAATGTAATTTTTGTAAAGCCCGATGTTTGTTGGCTATCTCAGTTATCTCACTGATTCCCATGTAAATGGCATATACCAACCTGTTGGTTGAGCCACCCCCTGAAAAAAACATGCTTATAATTTCAAACAACCAGGTTATACTGAAGGGGGTCTACTACATGAAACCAAGAAAAAACGGCCGCATATCTCTATCTCAATTTATTTAAAGGTATATTCAATGGTTTTATAATATTACATTAAACGGGTTTAAAATGGTGGGTCATATTGTGGGTTATGAAACTTCCAGCCCAAGTTCATAGATAGCTAGATAGATAGATAGATAGATAGACAGATCGATAGATAGATAGATGGATGGATGGATGGATAGATAGAAAGATAGATTAGTTAGATTAGTTAGATTAGTTAGATTAGTTAGTTAGTTCGTTAGTTGGTTAGTTGGTTAGTTGGTTAGTTAGTTAGTTAGTTAGATAGATAGATAGATGGATAGATAGATAGATAGATAGTTAGATAGATAGATAGATAGGTAGAAAGGTAGATAGGTAGATAGGTAGATAGGTCGATAGGTCGATAGGTGGCTAGATGGATAGATGGATAGATGGATAGATGGATAGACAGATAGATAGGATAGGATAGGAAAGGATAGGATAAGATCAGATAAGATCAGATAAGATCAGATAAGATCAGATAAGATCAGATAGGATCAGATAAGATAGGATGAGATAAGATAAGATCAAATACATAGATAGATAGATCATCCAGGATCATCCTACACATAACCATGGACCTCCGATTGCTATGTCAACTTTCCGAAGTTTAATGGACACATTTCCAGGATTAAACATCCACATCAGAAAACATGGCAACCAATTCTCAAAGTGGACAATTTCCAGCATAAGCCCGGAGCGGGAGCCAAGGGACAAGACACCAAAGGCCCCTTCAAAGGAAAAACTGAGGACCACTCTGGCCAACTTTGCTCTAAACCTGGGAAAACCCGTGGATCTTCAACTGGTCATCATTGGTCCAAATGAGGAAACAAAGCGGGACTCTTCCTCAGGATTCATGTTGAACAATAATCACTAATACGACTATGACTGTTATCATCATTCTGATCATTTTTTCTTTATTATCACATATATATATAATCATGATGATCTTGCTGATGATGGTGAACAATTCTCTAACGCTTCCTGATTCCTGGGGCATCACAAAATTGTAGCAGAGAAACTTCGTCATGCCCGACGGAATGCTCTTGGCTTCATGCATCAGGTCCTACAGTCGCGGATGCCACATGCAACAGGGCCTACTGAAGCCCACAACTGCATCCAGTATCATACCACGATGCAAAGACTTCAAGTATGTTTAAGGTGGCCTAAATTGCCACATATTGCCACCATTTACAGACGGCTGTTTTATTTCTTAATCTATTCCCTTGTAAATTCTGGCGGCTGATTTCACTCTCAGCTTGCGCCTCATTCTCCTTGTTGAAGAGCGCGTGTGACACCTTGTTGCCGCTGCTGGAATGACTTGTGGGTCTCTCAAAAATTGCGGCTTGGAGCTTTCACCCTGGCTATCAACTAGCTTTGTCTGAAAAGGATAGGAATTTCCTGAACCCCCATGCTTTCTCATCGTTTTCCACATTCAAGCTGCGGCCTTTTATGGCTATTAGATGCTAGTAAAATTAGTAAAGCAATCATCAACCACCCAAAAATTCATGGAAAAGCCAGCCATAAATTCATGGTAATTTGGGGATGCTGGATCCCATCGAGGTGCTGCACCAACCTGTGTTGTGCGCTGTCTCGTAGTGCCTGGAATCAGCGATGGCTCCAATATATATACCATCTGGCTATTTAACATAGCCATGGAAAATCACCATTTTTAATAGGTAAACCATCTATAAATGGGTCATTTCCCATGGCTATGTTAAATAACCAGAGTGTAGTGGCTATAGTAACAACATCAACCGCTTGATCAGAATCAACCGTTTGTCCCATTTACTGGCTTTAAAGCACCAAAAAGCACCAACCAGTGGGAGATTCGCAGAACCGTCGAGGTATCCCCAAATTGGATTGTTGAAACAAATCTCATCTACTAGACTAGAATAAGCAATCTTCAACTGTGATGCCCAAGTCAATACAACATAACGTCATACAACGTCGAATTGTTTCGGCCTTTCCGAATTTGGCATCTGCATTTTCTTTCGTTGACCCCACCAAAAACATCCTCCCTTGCAACGATGGCTACCTACTTCTCTGCAAATGCGGTGGTCGTCCAAATATACTTATATATCCGCTACTTAACGACAATTGTGGCTGAAGCAGCAGCAGCAGCTATTGATATCAGCCCAATACATCAAACATCATCCAACTATCTTTACACAACATTACATCACACAATTTATTGCAGTACATTTAATCATTTCATATATTTCATGAAAATCATTACGTTCCATATATCAAATGGGTATGGATCAATACCTATTAATACCATTTTTAGGGGGATGAACATCCATTTACCAGCTATTTTGATGTTCACCAGGGGTACAAGGTTTTGACACACTGCCATATATCAAATATGAAAAACACATAAAACCACGATGGCCCAGCTCTGGCGCTCCTCGCTGATCACGGCGTTGCTGCATCCAGGCGTTTAAGCTCCGGCGCCGCTCAGGGCCTGGAGATTGAACATGGACCCATGGAGCCTCAACAGAAAGACCTCCATGGGATACCCATATCATATCATGAGGATATGATATGAATATGCGATTAATATGATGGATTTTTCGTATGATGGGATAATAACCAAGCAACGCTATGATACTAACATATCATCCAAACATACAATTCATAATATATATATATATACAATATATATCTTTCAGCGACAACTGGACCCCTTTGGGCTTCTATTTAACCGTCACCCCCAGTTCGATCCCATGGCGCCTTTGGTGGCAACGGCGACTCGTCCCGAGCGCGTGGGCGTCACGGGAGTGACAGCGTCACTTTCCTCGCTGCTGTCGTCGCTGCTGTCGCTGCTGTCGCTTTCCGTGGCGTCTGCGAGCGTTTCTGAAAAAAGGAGTGGTCAAGGTGTCTACGGATCTAAGACTAAGACGAAGATTTGGAGTGGCAATGATCATCAAGAATCAAACATAAATCATAAATCATCATCAAGATGCATCAATGATCATCGACAATCATCAACAATCAACCATCCAAGTTTGATTGTTTATACCAACCATTTCTGGTAAGTCATTTGGCACCACTGCAACATGGGGGCTGCAAACACAGAGGCCGTGGCCAGGGCCACGCGCCTTGATGGGCTTTGTGGGAGAATTGTAACCTGCCCTGAAGCTTTACCATCGACATGCACATCTGGTCCATGAGCTCCTCGAAGCCAAATAGATGGCTCAACCAGTCCCTGGACAGAACAACCTCCCCATCGAATGATGAAAATTCATGATCCTGATCAACCATGAAAAATGTAGTTTGAATGGGGAACGTGTTCGTAAAATAATGGTCAAGTCTCAAAGAGCCCCTAATTGTTGCATATCTGGTTTGAGTGATAGGTGGTTCCAAGCCGTCACAAACCGCTGGCATCAACTACAGCTGTGTGCGTATATACATTATAAGTATTATTGTATATATATAGTATAACACACACACATATGTTTATGTGTGTGTATGTATGTATGTATATATATATGTTGTAATGTATATATATATATAATATTAATATAATATATTCTATATACGCACAATATAATACTGCGTGAAGCAACCATTTGGGTCTGAAAGTACATAGGGTACCGGTAGCATCGGTAGCACCATCCCATCCACAACGGACCATCTTCGCTGTCTGCAGCTCCTTGATCTTCAGCTGATCACGCTGCAACAGGGCCATGTTGAGACTTGTGGCCTCGATGGATACAGCAAGAAACCACGGTTGTTTAAGTGCTGTTGTATATCAGCACATTCTTGACAAACCAAAAACATCATGTATGATAGACCATAGACTATATCAAGTATAATATTTAGTCATCAATAACTATCTGTGATGATCTAAAATAATCCACAATAATATGTAATAAGAGTATTCTAGTTGTAACAATATATGCAATAATAATCTAGTACAGGATTCCAGGATGGTCAAACATGATATTTCATCCCTGTGGACTTTGGATCGCTTCGGATCCTGGGTCCCGGACATTGCCCTTGAGCTCTGCGACGCCCGTGCACAACTCGTTGGCCGAGAGATCGTCGGTACCTTCTGCACACAGCAACTTGTAGAGGTCCTGCCGCGGTGCCAACGGTCATCAACGTGCCAACGTGTCACACAGCTGGAGGTAAAAAAAAAAACCTCGACATGGAAATCGCTGTTGGCGAGGTCTATGGCACTATGGAGCTTTCCGAAAATGACGATTTTCCCATAAAAATAGAGGATTTTCATAGGTCCCCCCAAAGTTTCTGGGTTTTTTCCTCGGATTTTCCCACATCCCATGGCACCATGGCACGCACGAAACAAAAAAGGGGCAACCGCCTTGCTGGACATCAGCGACGCCTCAAGACCCATGGCCTCGGAGTGTGTCCGTTAACGATGGGGGATCCCAGCAAATCCCCAAAAGAGTGATACCCTCTGGTAATTTAACATAGCTATTGAAAATCACCATTTTTAATGGGAAAATCCACTATTAATGGTCATTTTCAATAGCTACGTTAAATTACCAGAGGGTATATTCAATGGGAATTTCAGGATCCTAAAATGGAGGTACCGATTCCATATATTTTTGGCCTATTTTTCAGGCCTATGTTTCAGGGAATATCACCACAAAATATGGCCAGAAATATGGTACTAACGTACCTCCATTTTAGGATCCTGGAATTCCCATTGATATATTGGAATATTATCACTATAAACTATAGTAATATTTGGAATATTAGTCCTATTATCTAATAGTGTGATATCTAACGGGATATATTGGAATATATTATTCACCAAGCTGATAGTTAGAATATCACTATAGAATATTGGAATAATATCACTATCATATGGGTGATATATCACTATAATATTATTATTCTAATCTATAGTGATATGATAGATAGAATATCTATTAATGTTATTGGAATAACATCACTATAGATTGAATATATAGTTCTTTGAATATCTACACTATTGGAATCATCTATGATATCATATAATATCTATAGTTAATGGATGGCATTAATTATCTATATTATTTATCTTTATGACCTACCATGACAATATATGATCTTCCATTATAATGTCATGTGATTTCTGCAGTTGTGGATGTGAATGGGATGTATGAGCCACACAACTTGGATGTAAAAAAAGGGCTTCTATTGGATCTTTGCCTGGATTCTATGGGACAATAATGGGATAAAATGGGATATATGATATATGAATATATGATAATCTGTATATATATATATGATAATGACGACACTCCCGTGTCATCAAACATGGCAAGCTGGGAATTTCCCGAACTGGTTTCTAGCTGGGAAAATCATCTATCAGTAATCAACAGGGGATTTTCCAGCAAGCCTTGCTTGATTCCTGAAGGGATCAAGATAATCCCCGGTTAAAACTAACTATGCGCGTCTAAGTATCTAAAGAAGGGTTTCAGATAATACTTGGATACTCATGCTTGGATAATCCATGACTTCCTCATGGGATTCCACTACTTACTAATGGGATGATTAAAATTGCTTTCTTCCTGGGTTAAAACGTTGATTCACATCGAAGCATCCATAGAGTAACGTGATGCCATAAACCATCACAGCAACCCGGAGAAAGCACAATTTCTACATCCGGTCATAGTGGCATACCCAACGTCACCCCTTTTTGGGCATCACCCCAACGATCACCCAACGGTCTCGCTCCCAATGATCCGAGACGAAGAATGGAACATACAGTGACGAATCCCATCCCCCCAATATGAAACATCCCATAAACGGTCCCATATATGTCCTACTATGTCCTACTATGTCCTACTATGTCCTACTATGTCCTACTATGTCCTACTATGTCCTACTATGTCCTACTATGTCCTACTATGCCCTACTATGCCCTACTATGTCCTACTATGCCCTACTATGCCCTACTATGCCCTACTATGCCCTACTATGCCCTACTATGCCCTACTATGCCCTACTATGCCCTACT
>Ga0126342_10022835_pt1 | contig 10289 bp, 8 predicted proteins | sample Cyp1metagenome_FD_92528 | JGI IMG/M metagenome (GOLD analysis project Ga0126342, IMG submission 92528) | Coral microbial communities from Lord Howe Island, Old Settlement Bay, Australia - Cyphastrea 1 metagenome | ecosystem: Host-associated > Invertebrates > Cnidaria > Coral ... | reverse complement strand
GTGAAAACCTGGTGAATTTTCAAAACTTGGTGAAAACCTGGTGAATTTTCAAAACTTGGTGAAAACCTGGTGATTTCTTTGTTGTGAACACGAAGAAGTGTTTTACAGGTTCCAAATTCACCAGAAGAAGTGTTTTGAGCCTACTTTTTGGTGAAAATGATGTGTTTTCATGGTGAAAATGGATCGAAAATCTCATTGGACCAAAACCTGGTGAAAACCTGGTGAAAACTTGGTGAATTTTCAAAACCTGGTGAAAACCTGATGAATTTCAAAGCCAGGTGAAAACTTGGTGAAAACCTGGTGAAAACTTGGTGAAAACCTGGTGAAAACTCGGTGAAAACTTGGTGAAAACCTGGTGAAAACCAGGTGAAAACTTGGTGAAAACCTGGTGAAAACTTGGTGAAAGCCTGGTGAAAACTCGGTGAAAACTTGGTGAAAACCTGGTGAAAACTTGGTGAAAGCCTGGTGAAAACTCGGTGAAAACTTGGTGAAAACCTGGTGAATTTTGAAAACCTGGTGAAAACCTGGTCAAGACTTGGTGAAAACCTGGTGAAAACTCGGTGAAAACTTGGTGAAAACCTGGTGAATTTTCAAAACCTGGTGAAAACTTGGTGAAAACCTTGTGAATTTTCACAACCTGGTGACAACCTGATGAAATGTCACAACCTTGGTAAAAACTTGATGGAATTTTAAAACTCAATGAAAAATTGCGCAGAAATTGTTGCTGACAAATCTCCAGGGGTGGCACAAGTAGGAAAAAAGGGCACGTCTAGATTGACACCTGCTGAATTAACTGGATTTCCAAGGATTTCCCAAACATGTGTTTTAGTCCTAGTCGGCAAGTTTCAAAACAGTTGTTGCATCCTAGACCCTCGGGCACTGAGTCAAAACACATGTTGGGCCCTGCAGCTAACGACTTAGCAACTTAACAAAAATGTAAAATAATATAATATAATATAACATAATATAACAACATAAAATAATATAATATAATATAGTATAATGTAATATAGTATAATATCTATAGTATAACATAATATAATATAATATAATGTAATATAATATAATATATATTAATTATAAAACATGTTCAACGGAGATTGGAAGCTCCGAGACCCTCCGACTTGCACTAATGGTCGTGAACCTGCCGACTTCGAGTCCGGGTGAATCTAAGGTTCCACACTGAACCAGCCTGGGCACGGGACGCCGGCACCGCCGTTGGCCCATGGGGCCCATGACTCATCAATTGCTGCCAGCTATCCACTTTCGAAATCTAACCCACTGGCAGGATGGTCATCATCATCATCATCATCTGAGGAAAAGGCTATCGAAATTTGATGGTTTTCTCCTAGCTCAGGGCCCACTTTTCTCCGAGAATGTTCTTAGTACTGTCTATATATATAAATATAATTATAATTATAATTAATTATAACTATATAATCATAATTATAACTGTCTATATATATATATATCTCTCTCTCTCTCTGTCTGTGTGAAATTATATACAAGGTGAAACCCTGGTTTCCTGCCCCTGAATTCAACCCAATGATTTTCTGGACCCCTCCATAAAAGCCAGTGGGTCGAAATTGGGTGCCCCCGCTCTGTTCAGGACTTCCATGTTGAAGCGCGACACAGCCTGAGATATTCGTAGCTATTTTGGTATGGGTCAAAATTAGGTACCCCAAAATTATGGATGGTTAATACTAAACTAGACTAACATCTGTGGTCCCCTAGGTCTTCCATTTTGACCCACATCCATTTGTTTTTCTTTGCGAAAAGACAGGGTTAGAGCTGACCAGCGCCACCCGACTGAGTTGTACGGACGATGACCAGAAGGTTCTGCAGAAGCCACATCTGGAGGCGCGGGACAAAGGGCCAAAGGCCGCTCCAAGTGCTGTTCTTTCGTCGCTGCTTCATGCCATGCTTCTCCGCTACCCTCTGGTAAACTAACATAACTATGGAAAATCACCATTTTCAATGGGTAAATCCACTATAAATCACCATTTTTCAATAGCTACGTTAAATTACCAGAGGGTACTCGTGGGTTCTACCATGGCGATGCCTTAAAGTTTGAGAAAAGAAAAGTCATCTCCTGATAGATCCAGCAGAGGGCTCTTTCGTTGCGGCCTTGCGACCAAAAAGAGCGCCGTTGGTCAAGATGATGGAAAGGAGGAGGAAGGTGGACACAGCCTCGAAGGATGTCTGTGGGATATATATATATAATTGATAATAATTTAATTTAGAAGCGATTGTTTTCACAACAAAAAAAACCGTTGCAATTCCCGCTTGCCACTGCCATGTTGGAGTACTGGAGCTGAGGGTACAGTGGTTGATATTAGTTGATCCTCTCGAAGACGGATTTGTTTCATCTCTCTCCGGCTATTGGGCCATTGCCATTGGGCCATCCGCTCGCCTACTGCTGCATTCCCATCTTTTTCGTGGTCCCTACATCACTCTGCCTGACAATTCTGGATGCTTTTTTAATCTTTTTTTTGATGGCATACCATGGAACACTCTGATCCTCAAAAAGATAGGGGAGAAAAAAAAGGAGAAAAAGGAAAAAGGAAAAAAGACGGAGATTTTCCTTCAAAATCTGGGACATCCCCATCCCATACCCATCCCCATTATCATAGCATCCCCCTCCCAACCAACTGTTCCATCGCGCCTCATCGAAACAGGCATCCCTCAAGGGCACCGCAACGGCGCTGAAATGGGGCCCAGACCTTTGGAACTGGTCGTGAGATGTCGTGAGTTGACCCGAGCTTGCCTCACATGGCAATGGAGATTTGTTTGAACATATAGAAATATATGACATGGTGTTTAGAATCTTTTGGATACTTTCCTGATGTTTCCTTCGAATTTTCTGTTGCCAAGTTGGAAGAGTAAAGGTTCCATTTGGGTCGCGGCAAGGAAGGCAACTCCAACGTGCCACTGAGCCTCTCCAAGATCAAATGTCCCACCTGGCGATACAGTTGGACATCATTGGACATCCCATCCGTGGTCTACCAACAAAAGCCATGGCTTTCTAAGCCATTAGTCTCCATTAAGCCATTTTCATATCCATGAATCATCATGAATCTATATCGAAATGGCTTCCAAAAATCTTCTACCACTGGTTCTGAAAAATCTGAAGCACTTGGTTCAAGTTATGCTTGGACGCTTAGACGGTCGGAGACCTGAGACATCCGACGCTGAGGTCGCAGCCATTCCTCCTAGGACTTGAGCTCCCAAACGCCCCAAGAAGCTGGAATAGGTCACCTGTCCTGGACGACCCGGGACTGGTCCGGGACTGGTCCGGGACTGGTCCTAATGTGTTTAGGGATGTTTTTTTGAAGGGATTCTTCAAAGGGATTACTTAAATTAAAGGGATTATAAGATGGATAATGGATGATCATGGATAATGGGATAATAAGATAGCAATACTATTCATTGCATACATGACGGGATTTTGATCGGATATTAATGGGATACGAGTGGGATACCAATGGGATGTTAACGGGATTCAACCAAGCATAAATGGAATTGAGCGTATCTTCCCAGAATGGTTGGTCCCGTTCCCTGTCTCACACGGCAATATCTGTCTACTTGGTAGTTGCTGCTGGTAAATATTTGGGTATATGCCATGTTCAGACAAACCCATCTCATCATACTGTTTGAGATATGTGCATGTATATATATATATTATGTATGTATGCGGTATGCGAATTCCATCCGAAATCCATATCCAAATGATATCCCATAAAATATTCGTATGTTTCTTCGGTTAAAAAGACAACAGTTTACATCAGTTTACCATAAACTGAATTCACCGTTCTTGGAATAGTTGCCCCACTCGTCCCTCGACCCGCAGTCAAACCCGGTTTTAGCCTAGCAATGCCATGTCCAGCGACACGCTGGGATTCATATGTGCTCCTGAGGAAGTGAAGAATCAAGCACTGGTTGACTGGTGGTTAGGGTTGGTGATTTGGACACCTACTGTAGGATTCCCCTTCAAACAGGATTATAACTGTGGGGCAAAACTACCCCAAGCCACCCAGTTCTGGTTGAGAGAAGGGATTGGGAGAGAAAAAAAATGCTCGGCCAAAAAATGATTCAACGGAATTCACCACCTTGGCAAAATCTCGCTGTTTTACCTTTCTCAGGGGAGGTTCATTCCCATAAGCCTCCCATAGCCAGCTCCTGCAGCGCAGAAGTCCAGCAACAGCATTCCCAGGCCGTGTACCAGCCAGGCCTAAAAAGGGGGATGGTCTAAGATTTTTAGGGCGATCCATCAATCATTTTTGGTTGGTTCCTGCATTGATGAAAATGTTGGAGCTGGTGGCATATGAGAAATCTATCGATATCTTGGCACTGATGGTTGGACTCTCAACGAATTTCAACCGGGCCGAGATAGACCGAGATATGATAGGCCGCTTTCCGGCGGATCCGAGCCCCTTGCATCCCATCCATCTCCCAACCACCTCGGTATGTGGGGATGTGTCAAGAATTCAAACCAAGGGAACCGCAAATTTTATGACATGTTTAATATCAACCATTGGAAAATGTCATGGCGCTGCCCAATTTTTGATCAATCCATATCAATCCTCATATGGGGATGGTGGGCGCCCACGCCGCATCTGAAATCTTAACATGCTCACTATGATCGTATATGACTTCCCTCTTGAACCTTGCTAGCTCTCCCGCAGCAAGGGCGTTTTTCTAGCTGTGCGGCTGTGATCTCAGAAAACCACTAAGCTGGAACCTGCGAATGCAAAAGGCGACCTTGGAGGAGTTCCCGGAAATTTCAGCTATGGTCAGGTTATGCCAAGATTTTTTCGGCTGGGCCCAGCATGTTCCAGCCGGTTTTCTGGTGCTTTCTCGGCCTCCATTGGGCCTCGTTACCTGCCGGCGCCTGACTTTGAGGCTCGCCACCTCGGTGGAAAGCAATTTTTGGGTCGAGTCATGCTGTGGGTGCACCCGGATTCCATGTTGGAGGGCCATGATAGTTACCATATAGTTGATGAAAACATATACCAGTAGTACCGCACAAGGCGGTGGCGGAAGTTTCAAATTGTCGGAAGTTTGACTTCTAAACTTCCTTCGATGGAAAGAAAATAGGCTTCAGTTGCAAATTTGGCCCAAACCTTAAGGGGACACCTGCTGCAAACAACAAAAAGTGACGGAACTGGACAGGACATAGATTGGCCGACCATCCCAGCTGAGGCGCTCAGGGAACAGATGGAACAGATGCAACTGCAGGCGGGTCGACTTCGTTTGCCTCACAGGCATACCCCGTGCGCCCTTCAAAACCCGTGGTTTCTGATGTTTTTTCCCTGCAAAATCAGGATGTGATCCAACTATGCTACCACCGGGTGTTCAAATCACCATCCGTGCAACATCTGGAGCCTTTGGAGATTCAGCCGCTGGGGCCGTGTTGGCACCGCTGGGGGCCTTCATTTTGCATCAGGCAACATGCGTGCTAGTGTCAAAACAGGGCATATGGTTTGTCATCTATCCATATAATAGAAATCCACAAATCATATGGTAATCCCTACCTAGTGGATTGATGATTATCCCCCAATATAGATACAAAACTCCTAGTTTTGACATGATTTGACCATGACCATGTGAATGGTGAATGCAGGCCCGGTACTCAGGCACCGAGAGCGACCGATAACTGGAAGGGCAACTCAAGAGTCCAAGAACATCAATGCATCCACTAAATATTAACATTACAACGACTAAATACATAGACATGAATTGATCGCTCCCAAAAGAAAAAGACTCTTCGGGAACACATCTTTTGCGACAACTTTGCCCCCCGGCACTTAAACACCTGTTTTTTTTTTCAAGGCTTTTCTATCCCAAATTCAGCCTTTTACTCTCTTCTTCCTGTGCAATTGCACTAGCAATATCTGCAAGGGAAATGGATGGGAGTAAATGACTGAACTCAACCTTACGAACCGTGACAAACCAAGAACGGTTTCAATGTCCGGACCCAACTGTGCCTCAGAAGGAACAGCAGCCTTTGGAGTTTCTTCCGCAGCTGGGGCCGCTGTTGCTGAGCTGGCTCCGCTCTGAGGGGCCTTCATGTTGCTTGCAAAAACCAAGAAAGGTGGTGAACGCATACCCCTCCAGAACCCTGGCTTAGTACTGGATCTATTCATCTTATTTCATCTTCGGGGTCGATATAGCGGGTAGTTTTTATTCGGCGGAATACTGATGAGTCGGCCGTCGCTTTTGGCAGCAGTTCTTCCTTGCCACGCCATCGAAAATTTTCTGTGACTCTTTCTATGTCCTAGGTGATCTCAGCACTGAATTGATATGAACGTGGGCTCAATACTAGGCAGTCCAACTTCTGGTCTTTGAAGGTGCGGCCCCATTGATGTATGAATTGCTGTTTCCTGGGCTGGGCGCTATTCCAAATATTGAATCAACCTCTGCCTGCTTCCCGTACGACTGCACCAGGATGCATGGGATGTACAGGGACATTGGGTGGGACTGAATTCTAACCCATCGAAATCAACCATGGAAATAGGGGCCCAATGACGCCTCAGAAGGAACAGCAGCCTTTGGAGTTTCTTCTGCAGCTGGGGCCGCTGTTGCTGAGCTGGCACCGCTCTCAGGGGCCTTCATGTTGCTTGCAAGGAACGATAGCACAAAGGACAGTTCATAATTCCACGAAGACGTGAGTCAAATGCGTTTAAAATTCATTGGGTGGGATTGAATGACCTAAGCGGACATCACAAACCATCACAAACCGACCACCGGAGAACGGTGTCAATGTCCGGACCCAATTGTGCCTCAGAAGGGACAGCAACCTTTGGACTTTCTTGCAAAGCTGGGGCCGCTGTTGCTGCTTTAGCACTGCTCTCAGGGGCCTGCATGCCAATCGCTTCCAAAAAGCAATACATATGTGAACGAATCTGGGTGGATGAACAAATATGGGTGGATGGTAGGAAAATCGAGCTGGCAACCAATAGAACGATGGGCAACTTAATATGGTTATACTGACTACACGACTGAACGATCACCCTCGTGAGGGGGAAAAACAGTTTTGACAGCACACACGCAAAAACTAACTAATTAACAGATTAACTAACGAACCAACGAACCAACGAACCAACGGACGAACCAACCAACCAATGAAAGAACGAACGAACTAAGTAACTAACTAACTAGCAACATCTAACTAACAAACTGACTGACTGACTGACTCACTGACTGACTAACTAACAAACTAAATAACTAATTGGCTAACGAACAAACAAATTAACTAAGTAACTAAGTAACTAACTGACCAACCAACCAACCAACCAACCAACCAACCAACCAACCAACCAACTAACCAACTAACCAACTAACCAACTAACCAACTAACCAGCCAACCAACTAACTAACAACCAACCAACCAACCAACTGACTGACTGACTGACTCTCTGTCTCTCTTCTTCCTGCACGTGGACCAGGAGCTTGATCGGCATGAATCACCCAACTGAACATCACAGACCACCACAAACCTTCACAAACCGATCACGGGAGAGCAGTGTCAATGTCCAACCCCGATGACTGTGCCTCAGAAGGAACAGCAGCCTTTGGAGTTGCTGAGCTGGCACCGCTCTGAGGGGCCTGCATGCTGCTTGCAATATTTGGAAAGGTGTGGTCACAAATTGGGGCCAAACGAGCCACCGATAGCCACCGATAGCCACCGATAGCACAACGGAAAGCTCATAAGTCTAAAAAGGTCGGCGCGGCAGTGCATCAACTAGACAACAAGACATGAATAAAGGTCTCCCTTTCAAGGCATTCGGAGCATATGTTTCCAAAAGTACTGTGTTCTGCTACACACGTCCGCGCAAGAATCACTAAAACATCTGACATGGATGCTCTTGTTCTGACACTTTGTGTACCTCAAAATTCACTGTGGAGCGCTTTCTGCTGCCTGTGCGATTGCAATAGTAATATCATGTAATATCTACAAGGGAAATGGATGAGACAAAATGAATCAACTCAACATCACAGTGACAACAAAGCGACTACGGAGAATAATTTCAATGTCCGGATTCAATGATTGTGCCTCAGAAGGAACAGCAGCCTTTGGAGTTTTTTCCATGGCTGGGGCTGCTGTTGCTGAGCTAGCACCACTTTCAGAGGCCTTCATGTTACTTGCAGGGGGCAAGACACGTGCGTGAACGAATACTAGTGAATACGACATTATTACCCAAACATTCAATAGCATTTACATACAAGGCCGCTCAAAATTCCAGTAGGGGTAGGACCCGGGTAGGACAGCAAAGCACCTAGGTACCGCTACATCTCATGAAGAAACACATCTCTGAAACATCTGAAAATACTATTGTTGACATGTGTTAAGCCTGCACATATTTTGCAATAATTTGGAGAAAATATCTATCTTCCGAAAATCTATCTATCTGACCCACATGTTTTTAAAATTAAGCTCCGTCCGCTGTCTTCACAACTGTGGGAAGAGAACCAACCAATGGATTAAATGGGATTGAATGGCCCGAGTGGACATCACAAACAACCAAAAGAAAACGAACGCCGGGAAAGGTCTTTGTCTATGTCCAGACCCGATGACTGTGCCTCAGAAGGAACAGCAGCCTTTGGAGTTTCTTCCGCAGCTGGGGCCGCTTTTGCTGAGCTGGCTCCGCTCTGAGGGGCCTGCATGCTGCTTGCAATATTCGGCCAAGCTAGCCACCGATAGCAGCACGAAGGAAGACTCATCAGTCTAAGTTAAAAAGGTCAGTACAGCAGTGCATCAACTAAGTACAAATCTTTCATATAGAATAAATGAAACAGTTCTCCTAAAGACGAAAGAACTGGTTCTTAAAAAAAAAAAAAACAAGGAAGACTGAACCTTTTCAACTGGAGTACTCCATTTGTCAGGTAGAGACCTTCAATTCTTGCAGTAACACTGCTTCTTGAAAAGAATACTATGTTGCCTTATGGGAAACTGCCATGTGTAAGCAACACAGTCATCTTCCAAAAATGTTCAAGGAATATTGCTTTGATGCATTGGATATTGCACTTTTTGACATGAATTCTGCATATTAAAAAGGTGGCTGTAAACTGAAGACAGGCTACATATGGCACAGGAATATTGCCCACTTAAAGGCATACCACATCGTTTGGAACAAGATTGCGTCTTTTCAAAAGGAATGCTGCATCTTTTACAGGATTCCATAGTTTTATAGAGGTATTTCTTGTTGAAAAGCAATGTGCTTTCTCAAAGCAAAAATTGCAAATGAATGAAAAATGCGGGGACAAGGAGGCCGGAACTAGCTGGAATCATGATGTATGACGTTATGAACTAAATTTATCAGAATTAATCCAGATTCATCAGGATCAGACCAAAACCTTGAGAGAACAAAAAAACTAACAAACCAAGAAAAAACCACAGATATGGCAACTAGTCCAGAGGTCAGAGTAGTTGTGGAAACATTGTAGTTTTTTTTTGGTTTGGATTAATCATGATAAATTAATCAGGATTAATCTTGGTGGAAGTGAGACAGACCAGAGCGTCGTTGAGGTGCTGGACACATGCTTTTTGTCAGTGTGAAGAGACGTGCTATAGGATAGCCTACATTCAGAAGGACTGTTGTGAGTGTGAGTTTCTTCATTCAATGTCTACCCCAAAAGCTTGAAATTCAAAGCTCACAACAGGCCTTTCCAAAAAAAATAGGTCACGCTTTAAAGACATCGGCAGCGCACATGACTGTGCCTCAGAAGGAACAGCCGCCTTTGGAGTTTCTTCTGCAGCTGGGGCCGCTGTTGCCAAGCTGGCACCGCTCGCAGGGGCCTTCATGCCGCTCGCAATATGCAAGGCAAGTGTGAACAAATCACTGACAAGCACATATAGCAACTGATAACAATAACGCACAGGGATGCAAAGAGTGGCTCATGATTCCAAGACGATCAGCACAGCAACCAAATACAACTGCATGAGCCAACATCTCCCGGAAAAAACGTGTGTGGAGGAAGCCTTTCACGACATCTTTGCTCTGTGGGGGGTGACTCTGCGAGGAGAAAAACTGAAGCACCCGAGTGGACATCACAAACAACCAAAAGAAAATGAACGCCGGGAAAGGTCTCTGTCTATGTCCAGACCCGATGACTGTGCATCAGAAGGAACAGCAGCCTTTGGAGTTTCTTCCGCAGCTGGGGCGGCTGTTGCTGAGCTGGCTCCGCTCTGAGGGGCCTGCATGCTGCTTGCAATATTTGGGAAAGGTGTGATCGCAAATTGGGGCCAAGCTAGCCACCGATAGCCACCGATAGCCACCGATAGCACG
>Ga0126342_10022834_pt1 | contig 10289 bp, 8 predicted proteins | sample Cyp1metagenome_FD_92528 | JGI IMG/M metagenome (GOLD analysis project Ga0126342, IMG submission 92528) | Coral microbial communities from Lord Howe Island, Old Settlement Bay, Australia - Cyphastrea 1 metagenome | ecosystem: Host-associated > Invertebrates > Cnidaria > Coral ... | reverse complement strand
TTAATACATATACATATACATATTAATTAATACATATACATATACATATTAATTAATACATATACATATACATATTAATTAATACATATACATATACATATTAATTAATACATATACATATACGTATACATATACATATACATATATATATATATATACATACATATTAATTGATACATGATATGTTTTCAAATCAAACCTCCACATTTATATCCCAACTATTATATACAATTCCTCGCCCCTCATAGCAAATACCACATGAACAAGTATTGGATCTCTTTGTTATCACCATCCAGAATGGATCTTTTACACATAAACGACCAGTTGTGTGGATGACACAGCTTGGTGCTTCAATATTGGGCCATGCCCATTTCATTTTTTGGTCGGGGGATGTGATAAATTTACCATTTATGTCATTCATACCTCAGGAGTTCCATAGGGTATCATAGGGTAAAAAAATGCCCCAGTTGTACTATAACATCCGAATTGCACCAGCCAAATATTTGCCAAATACTTATATATATATTATACAGTATATAAAACCATAATTGACTATAGATCCAGAAAAAAAAATAAACATCCATAGATCAACAGTTGACAAATAGAAATAAGATATAAATCAACAAATAAGTCAACAGAAATTTGAACCGACCTTTTGCTTTCCATATTTCTAGGGCCCTGTCGCGGATATAGCCCAGGCTATGGCGCCCAAGACGTGCGAAGCGCCGGCGCTGGGCTGCAGACGCAGAAGGAGCGGCGCGAGGCGCAGAAGCTGCGGAGCTTCGCGGAGGACGCCTACGGCCCTACGGCGTCCGACGGCAAAAGTGCGAAACCAGGAGATGATGATATTTACCTCATATTTCCAGGTTTCCCACTTTTTTGTACGTATATACGTATATATATATATAATATAATACCAGTTGGAATATGGCGCATGTGCATATATATATATAATATGTATAGTGTATAGCATGGTAAAATATTAAATCGGGAAAATACATGCAGTGGGTGTTCCATTGCAAAAATGTTGTGATGGCACAGGGTTCTTCTGGGCGTCACCTCAAACAGCGGTAGCATTTGTTGAAGGTCGCCTCAATGAATTGCTCAAGTTTTTTGGGGTTCAGGCATAGCCACTTTGACAAATACTCAGGTTTCAACCTGTTCCAACTCGTTCCAGCCATCCAACTTTTTTTAAGGGTGGACTAGTCATGATGAACTGTAGCCACATGGTGCAACCCGCAATGCCTGCAATTTGCCGCCGCGGCCATGGTTCCAGTTGGAAGCCATCCATGGCATCGCCACACATGGGAAGAAATGGTGCTTCACCGCCTCCAACAGGAATTTCTCCTGTTTTTTTTGGGATCCAAAGATATTATGATTCTTGGTGGAAAAATATGTGCAAAGCCTCTAAGATCTCTAAGTTTTGAAGAGAACACAATTTTTTGTGGAGACCCCAAGATTTGTCACATCAACATTGGCCATGCCGAAGCAGACGCGAACAAAGGTGGGTGCCATCAGGTTTTCTCTTCCGCAGTTCTGAATTCACATGACAGCTGTTTGAATGTGTTTCGATATATATATATAACTATACCTCAAATTCGAATCCCTTGATTGTAGGCTTTACTTGAAGATTTAATTAGACACCACCGTGTGTCGTGTCGGGGATCTCATATTATTTGAAACAATTGGGTGGGAGTGCTGCAAAGATGTGTGCATTTTAACTATATACAATCAAAAACGTCATGTTGTTTGAGAAGAAAACTGAGAGAGCGGCCTGATGTTTACTGCTGGACTCCCAAGCAAACCAATTGGAAACAATGTTGGTCTGGTTTTACAAGGTGGTGCCCCCCAGTTGTATATTGTAAATTTATTTTGAACAAACCCAATAAATATGGTTGTAATATGTTATAATCACCATAAACCCAAACGTCAAGCTACTTGTCAACCAACTTAGCTATCGGGCACCACCCTGGGAGTGGGTGAAACTCATTCGCCCTCCCAAAATGGGTGTTTTCAAACTTAAAATGAGCTATACCCATTTAATGTTATGGTAGGATGAGATTACCGGGTTTCATATCATTTAATCATTTATATTTTGCAATATCGTTGAACATTTTTTGGCCTGCTCTATATAATAATATTATATATGGTTGAATAGAGTTGTGTAACCCATTTTGGTTGGTTAACGCTATATGTATACATATACTGTAAGTTGCCGTCCAGCAATCAAGCATTGCTTGTTAGAAAATCTTAAGCATTTTGTTCGATGCTTTCCCAACAGCAAAATTCCATTTCTCGGGGATCCAGCTAGCTATGTTTGATTAGCGCAGGGTAACCATCATTGAATCCTGGTTTTATCAAACCAAATCACCATTAAATCACTATGTTTCTTGCTGAAAAAATCCTTGCTTTACCATATTGACCATCACTTTTCACATAAAATATCCATAAATATCCCATCATAAACAATTGTATGTTTCTACAGTATAGAGTGAAATACCGGGTTCCGGGTATGACCCATTTTGCCATTTTGGTTGTATGCTTGCGTATCTATGATCCATATCTCTTTTGGATGTTCATCCCAGAACGGACCTGGAAAACGCCTGGAAAACCGACGGGTCGGAACCGGTCCGACACCAGGTCTCTAAGTCGATGCGTCACAATCCCTTGGCCCATGATATCCTGGAGGAGTGCTGGCCGAAAATCGAAAATCGCCAATAGATGCAGCTGATTTACTCATTCATGGGGATTGAATGGGGATTGCGGCGTTTTATCGAATTTTTTAGTGGGATATTTTAGCGATTTGAGGGGATTTGTGAATGGGATTTGTTGGTGATTTTTTCGTGGGATTGAATCATCAACTTTTTTGGGGCTTCTTTTGGGGTTTGACTATCAAAAGATAGGGGGTTTTATTGACAAATGATGGTTTTTCTGGTCGCGACTCTTGGGGGTGGGTTGGGAAAACCTGGGATGTTTGATGATGTTTGATCCTTCGGGACCCGCCAGCCAAGTAATCAAGGATGATCCATAGCATACCCTCTGGTAAACTAACATAACTAATGAAAATCACCATTTTCAACGGGAAAATCCACTATAAATGGTCAATTTCAATAGCTATGTTAGTTTACCAGAGGGTAAGGATTGTGGGGCCCCTCAACGAGAGTGGTCGGTGAATTGGTGAGTAGCATGCTGTCGCTGAGGGATGGCGCTCTGAAACTTGGTGATTTTGAGATCGCTGGTTGAATATACCCTCTGGTAAACATACAAAAAACTGTAGAAAATCACCATTTTGAGTGGGTAAATCAACTATTTCGATGGCCATTTTCAATAGCAAACTGTTAGTCATAACCAGAGGGTTACTCCCTTCAATTATGAATGTGGAAGATTCTACCCTCTGGCAGCCTGGCATGCTGTCGCCTCACAGGACACTCCAGAAAACTCATGATATTCACTGCTCTGGAGCTGCAGAAATTAAAAAATCCTACCAAGGAGTATATCTCCCGTCTTTTTTTTCAATGTAACATCCTGCTCAAATCCACATGCTTAGCGGTTTACCCATGTCAAATCATGTCAAATCCACATTTTTTGTGGTTTATCCATATAAATCTTCCCTGAAATTCACCATTTTTTGGTACTTTAGCCATCTTCTTTCCTGGCCGCCAAAACAGCCCACCAAATCCACCCATCCGTTGCCTGGCAATCGAGGAGGAAGCCACCCGTGGCATCCGAAGAACACCGTCGGGCAGCCGAAGATGGCATGGCACTGGAAAATTTACCCTCTGGTAAATAAACATAGACCCTGAAATTCACAAATTTTTAATGGAAACTAGTCTTCCAACCCCTATCTGCCAGGGTCTATGTTAATTTACCAGAGGGTAACATGTGGTTCGATGTTTTTTGACGCAACTAGGTCAACGTTTGGTTTTTTTTAGGGGATATGACTATACTCAGATGGGGTTATAAAGCAACTTATAATCAATGGGGATTTCAGGATCCTAAAATGGAGGTACGTTAGTACCATATTTTTGGCCACATGATGTGGTGATATTCCCTTACATAGCCCTAAAAAATAGGCCTTACATATGGTAGGTACCTGCAATTTAGGTAGGGGGCCTATTCCCATATCTGGAATCATTGGAGATGACGAAAAATCAACCTCATGGCGACGTCGGCCTTCACGTTTCAGGTTATTGAATTGTTTTAATTTATCCAAAGCAATGATGATTATTTAGTTGATTTTACAGTTGACTGGATCCATTTGGTCAATTCGGCAAATGAATGACATTTTTACCAACAACTACTACTTGTAGTTACTAGTTGATTCGATTATAGCCTTAGGTAGTCATGGCAAAAGGCGATCCCTGCTTTCAATAGGAACCCTTGCAGCCTTGGATTGCCACAGAGTAGCTTCACTGATTTGCTGATCGGCAGCAACTGGTTACATTTTACCATGCCATGGTCCAACGGTTGTTTCATGTGGAAATCCGCCCAATGAATCCCATCCATTGAATCCATGCCGACACATTCCGGAACAATTCGACACATTCCTTTTGGCAATCGAATCTGGCACTGGAACGTCATAGCGATAAACATAAAAAAGCGACGTGGATGGGAAAGCGGCCCATCCTGCACCAGCAAAAGCATGGTTGAAACGTGCTGAAACCCTATAACTAGTGGGATGTTTACCACCTATCAGCTTCAGGATTTTGTCACAGTATTTCTGTAGATTTGTCCAAATATGGACTTTTTCCAGCTATCCAACATAGATTGTCAGAGGGTATACCCCTAAGGCGCAGCAAGCAGCGGAAGGGTGGTGAGGAGGATGAGGACAAGAAGGGCGGCTGAAAATGGGTGTACGGTATAGCCATTTTTTTTGTATTGGGAACATGTTGATAATGGATTTACGAGTGCCCTAGGGTCTGAACATTTCGGGAAACCCCAAAATTTGATGAAATTTCGTGCTTCGATGCCAAGAATGAACCATTTCCTGGGTCTATTGGCATTCCAGTTTTGAGCCATGGCCGTGTCAGATTCTGAAGATGGCCAACTAAAGGTGGCATCCAGATTTTGGGCGTCAAAAGCTTTGAACAGTTCTGGGAAGGTCTGCCCAAATGGTCTCTTTTCGTCTCTTTTCCACATTTTGCCAAAGCCCGAAATTCTCCAGACCCAAAGTTTCCCATTTGGGAACCCATCCAGCGGATATCATCAGCGGTTTTTTTTAGGAGGGAGGTAGCGTGGTGCCTTCCAGTGTGGCCAAGAAAGTGCTGGGGATGGCCACTGGGTTGCGATTCTGCTTAGCATCCTGGCAGTGAGCCAATCCCAATCTCACACTGGATGGATCATAGTCATAGATTTTGATTTTGATTGGTTAAACATCGGTTTAGTCGGTTTAGTCTTTAGCTAAATATATCTTTTAATTTGATCGTTTATATTGTTTTCACTTGTTTTCACCTTTATATTTATATCCTACCTAAAAGTTAGACTTCGAGGGGGGGAGCAACACACCACTATGCACATGTACAGTAATCGCACGAATTTGACTGTCGTAACTATTGCCCCGAGCCGGTTCCGAACTTGCTGACCTGCAAGCTACCCTCCAACAAACAGACCAGGTTTGATCACCAGCCGGGTTACATCCCCCATTTATTTTGATGGTCAAAATCTTATTTCAACTGGATTTTTGTTGGTCAAACCAAGCATGTTTTAGACCCATGGTAAACCCATGGTAAACCCATGGTAAACCCATGGTAAACCCATGGTAAACCCATGGTAAACCCATGGTAAACCCATGGTAAACCATGTAAAACCACCATGTTTTACCTTTTTCTGCCCCATTCTAGTGATTCTAGTGGCAATTCCTCGAATACGCCCAGGTTCAGTCGCAAAAAGCGGATGAAGAAGACGGAGACTTTGGCTCCGAACTCGCAGACCAAGAGGTCAATAGTACCCTCGACGTTGAGGAGGCGACCATAGTCATTGAACGAAGTAGGGATGGGCCGGGATGGGGCTACAAAACCAAGCATTTTACAGGGTTGCTCCAACATGCTCCATCAGAGGTAGATGATCACCAGTTTCGGTGGGAAAACTCGGGGAAAATTGATGATTTTTGATCTACAATTTGTGCCCCAAACGTGATGTTGGGATGTTGAGAGCAAGCCTGATCATCTACTCCTATTTGGTGGCTTCTGAAACTTTTTGACCCCTGCAGGTTTTGATATGGGTCCCGGGTTTGGCGTATCTTGGCACTTTTGATCTATTATGTCTATGGAATGTACCCGTTGATATTCCATCCCTTGAATCAGACAAGTATTGCCTGAGTCATCTTGGTGACTTGCCCTGAGTCATACTGAGTCATCTTGAGTCATCTTGACATTTACTTTCCCGAGTCATCTTGAGTCATTTCTCTGAGTTTCAATGGGGATACTGGATCAAAGCCACCCGGTTGGCAGACGGCCGGGTTGGCAGGTTTTATTTGATGGGATCAAACCTGAGCTGTGCAGGCAGAGGAAATTGACGTTGAAGTCGATGAGGCAGGGCTTGGAGTTCAACCGGTAACCAGTCGTCGATGTGGTGAGATCTGGTAAGATGGCTGAAGCATGACTATTTGAGATAGGACAATCACATAGAATATATATATATATAATCTAATTCAATAGAAGAATAACATCATATAATACAAATTAACTTAATTCAATATAATATTACGGTATACATGTTTTTCACGTTTGTCCCACTGTCATCTTTTTGAGGGTAGCTCCCCGTTCAGTTGTGAACAATGGGCCACCTGAAACCTGGCCTTGTAACCACCTGGGGAGAACTGGTTTTGGTATCTCTGTTTCTACCGAATTCACTGCTGAGGACATCCAGATTTCATTGGTTAAACCGTATATATATATAATATATTGTATATATATATGCAAACATCTGCCTTTCTAAAAATCGACCCCACAACTCGCTGAGGATGGCTTCATTGTGGGTCCCAATGCCTCCGAAGAAGATGAAAGGGCCCCTTGTTGGCCCAGGGGTGTTTGGCGTTGACGACTTTCGGCCCAAAGGATGGGCTTATCAGCAAAACGGATATAACAATATTAATAACAGCTATTCAAACAGTAGGTATTCCAATTATTCAATGTGATTCACCAGCCATATGTATAATCACTGTATAATCACTATAGTCCAAAGTATCGTACAATCGATTTGATCATGGAAAATTCTGGAGTAGATGCCCGTGGTGTGTTCCGGCCCAATTTTTGACCTCACCATGGCGTTGCCACCAGGGCATCCTAGCCTTTTTGAGCGGAATCTAGCCTCACATGGCGCAGATAATTTGGTTCCAAATAGACCCAGGTTCTAATTTCCACTACAGGATGGTGGGACTTGGGTCCACTACAAAATTGTCAGGCAGGCTATTTTGCACGGAATCTTGGTGTAGGAGCCTTCTATTTTGTAGCAAAGGGGTTTGTGTTGCCGGTCCAAGCCACATAGGGCCCTAATTCATCAACAAATCAATAGATGCCACCAGGGTCTGCTGGGGGTGTTTACAAGGTGCCTTCCGCCTTGAGGCAATGTCCTTGTTTCTTCCAAGCAAGTCTTCTGCACAGGCGGTCACCGTTGCAATGGGATGCTTGAGCTATCTTCAGCCAAGTTGCTCACCTTTCCTGTTGAGCCTTTTTTTGGACATGTGATGCAGTTTTTCCTCCCATGATTCATGGTCTCCTGGCCTAAGAACTCATGTGACGGGCAAGCCGGGATGAGGCCATCCGAAGGTTCCTCTCAATATTGGAGCTAACGAGCAAATCTTCCAACTATAGGTGGTATATACGGTATAGCTGCAAATGTTTCTTCCCTCAGTCATATGGTAAATTCATAGGTAACTTGACCCATCCCCAGGTAATTTTTTTTGGATTTCCCGTGGCAAAGCCTCAAAATCAGCCATCAGGCCGGCCCCACCCTGGCCGACATCATCCTGCAGAAGATCCAGGACCAGCGACCTGGGAGAAGCTGCCGAAGTGGCGAACAGTTCGACCACTTCTTTTTCGGGCCTCGTTGATGGGAATTCATCACAAAAACAGATAGACAAGGATCAATGCATCACGATTTTTTACTTGGATTCTACTGTTTGATCTCCTTTTTTGGGCTACTGACTTGTACACTTTCCGTCAGTTTTGGGTTTTCCTGCTATAGAATGGTGACTCGGGGACTTGGGCATTCCATCCGAACTGGAAGCCATGGCCCATTTAGTTCGATGAGTGAGATATCGAGATTTTATCCGCGATTTTCTATGGCAAACTGTTGAATTATATATCAGAGGGGAACCCTCCAAACAATTCACCATTAACTATTGGTATACCATAAACATGGTGTTTATTGGCGCGGCGAACCATTACGGGAGTTGGTTCATTAACTATAGTTACAGCGAGAACCACTACAAGTCCATTAGCTAAGTTGGTGAATGACTTCAATCGTTACTAGTTAAGTTATTCTGACGCAGAGTTGGTTAATTAAGCCTAGTTATTCGATGTTATTACTTATTAGCTGGTTGATGATCACAGCATTTATGAGTGTTTTGGAACTTAGCGATGATCGTGATGGTAAGTATGCTGATCTTTATTAACTATACATAACTATTAACTACAGTATATAGTGATTGTTGGTAACCCCATTAAAAATTAGCCCAATCGTTACCAACTTCATGTGACCATTACCACTTCGGCACCGCCTAGGAGGCCGAAGCCCGAAAAGCTTCGGGAGAGAGTGCCTGGCTCTGCGCGGAGAGAGTACCTGTTGGTTATGGTTATGGCGACCCCAAAAACGATGCAGAAAAAGTCGGTGACTTACAGATGCCACTATCGTATAGCAACGGATTTTGCCAAATTCTAGATCTTTTATGATCTTTTTGGAGGTTGCTATAGTACTCATATAATGGGGTTTACCCATCAATTTATAGGATTTTATGGGGGTTTGATGGTTTGATGGAGATATCACATGATAGTACATGATATTTACTGCACGTGAATCACGTGATAAATGTTGTTTTCTTTTTATTAGTCAGTTGGAGTTAAGAAAACCTACCCATGTGGTTGGGGATTCTCTTTTTCTCCACGAACTGATCGATCATTTTCTCAGCAATGATCTCAAGCGGGTTTTGTTCATTGTGAAGATGTGGGGTGCTGCATCGGCAAACATGCTGAAGATGTGGGCATTGGTGAAAACATCCTGAGACCTGTCTGATTTATTCAGATTCGTTGATGCTTGGGATGTGGACAGAGGAATTCGGTGTTTTGGTCCGCGACCACGACGACCACGAGTTTCTTATTGAGTTGTAAAGCGAGTCGCTGGGAAGGGCCCATCTGACCGGGTGCATCCATTTGGGATGATGATCAAGTCTGCACATCTACATCAGCTCATTGGACAATTCAACTCATCCACTGTCGGTAGTTTTTTTCATACATCCAGCTATTGGGGTACCTCTATTTTAGAACACCATAATTCATGCGAATGCTCTCTAAATGACCTTTTGGACGCTAGAATTTCAATAGGTCCAAGTGCGATTTCACCCGTCCAGTCGTGATGAGTTGCTTCCGAGTTTTTGACCCAGGTGCTCCCAACGAAGAGCAGGGACTTTCCCCGAAGGTCGTGGAGGTGCTATGGTCAAATTGGTCAAATGAGAAGTTTCATCAGTGGAATTTCGCCAGGAACTGGGAGTTTCAATCAGTTTCAGCAATTTTTGCATCTGGAAAGTTTTGCACAACGAAAAGAAAGGACTTCGACCAGGAATTTGAGCTATGAAAAACCATCAGAATGGGCAAGGAAACCGACCAGAGCTAACCTGGCAATGAAACAGAAAAGCATGAAATGCCGGGGATTTCGCAGCCCATGTTGAAATCTAGTGGAGGTTAAACTCGTTCAAGTTGAACTTTCAAGTTTGGCCTGGAAGTCCGGAAAGACTGAGAATTTGTAGCTGACCTTTGACTCAGCATAACTGGGCGGATGCCGATCTGCCTGATTGGGTAACCGGATGAGGCTTTTGAAACAAATGCTTCACAACGTCCGTGAATGTTGGGAACACTCCAGAGCTCATTGTAAATCTATAGATGTATTTGAGTCATCCACTATCTTCTCACCAAACTCTGATGGTTTATATAACGATATATAACGGACATCATTACCAGTAGTACCGCACAAGGCGGTGGCGGAAGTTTCAAAAATAGGAAACCTATAGGAGAGATTGGCTGTTGTGAATCAGGGATGGCAGAGGGAATCCACTGATGGACCGAAAGGTGCTTGAG
>Ga0126342_10022833_pt1 | contig 10289 bp, 7 predicted proteins | sample Cyp1metagenome_FD_92528 | JGI IMG/M metagenome (GOLD analysis project Ga0126342, IMG submission 92528) | Coral microbial communities from Lord Howe Island, Old Settlement Bay, Australia - Cyphastrea 1 metagenome | ecosystem: Host-associated > Invertebrates > Cnidaria > Coral ... | reverse complement strand
TATACTTTCATGTTCCTATATTTTTATATATATACACACTAATGTATGTATATATACTAATATTTATATATATATACTTATATATATATACATATATATATACGTGTATGTTTTACTTAAATGTACTATATTACATATATATATATATATTTATTATTACATATATTTATATATAGAGACTTTTACATATACTTATATCTCTACTTTTATATATACATATATTTACTTCTATTTATATATATACATATATACTTATATGTATATGTTTTCTTCACTTATTTGCATAAATATATAAATACATTTTTTTATATACTGATATAACTATATATACATGTTTTTTTTTAAAAAATAAGTATCTGTATATGTACCAACATCAAGTGCTTTCACCATGGCACGTGGCACCATGGCCCAGTCGGACGGCTGCCGCAATGGCCAGAGCTGTGGGCATTGCCACCTGTGTCCTGCCGGAGAAGCCAAAGCCAGGAGCTCCCCATGGATCGGTTTCTATTCTTTCCATGATGATTATTTCTATGCTAAGTTTTGGCGATTTCACCCGAAAATGGTAGATATACCCGGTGGATTTAGGGGTGTTCTCAGACAAACGCAAACTGTTTGGCTGCAGGTCGGTGAATTGGTTCCGAGAAAAAAACGACTAGATTAGGTCGCTAATAAACGCCTTCAGGGCCAAACATGATATGCAAGGCAACTCATCTCGACAAATATAGGGCTCCTGTTCCAAGTTCTTGGGGCTGTTCGAGCCACTGAATGGTGCTTAAATAGCCGCTTGGCATGCACCAAACCGGAAACAAGCACACACACACATACATATATATATATATATAATATATATATATATATACACATACACACAGCATAAATATAGACATATATTTACAGTATAAATATATATATACATATTTGTAATACTCTACAAATAACACGGGTGATTTTTGATGCGCATGGGTCCCCACTTGTAAAGGGCCACCATTGTGTATTGGTAGGTGTCGAACATTGTCCATTTCGGTGGTCTGATGCACCAGCCCCAACACCCCAGTTGTTGAAGATCTACATTGTTTGATGGGTTTCAATGTAAACTATGAGCATGTGGTCAGCAGCATCATTTTTTGCCACAATTGGAGGAATCTGACATCATGCCCCTCCATATAAAGCTCAGTTTTGGTAGCCCGGTAGCCAATGATGCAAGGTAATCAATGATGCAAACTTGGACCCATCATCATGGGGTATGTGCCCATACTGGTTGCTGGTCATGGTCTGACGATTTAACGGTCAGAAGTCCTATCAAAGCACCCCATCCACTGCAAAGAAACTGTTGGCCTTGCTCCAGGAAGCAAGCCAAAGTGGCGGCCATTCGTGCCAAGGGCCACCTGGAAAGCCAACAAGCATGTCATGTCAGAGATTGGTCCCAATTTATGACAGTTTTTGCGGGACAATTATTTTAAGACATGGGATGTTTTGGGCTCTATTTTCAGATAAACCCACATGAGGCACCGTGTAAGGGGAAATAGGAAGGTCTGTTTCGGGCAAGAAGTGTCAATGCACCGGATTTTGAAATTTGAGTTTTACAATCCTTCACTTCTGCGAAACATGACCCTTCAGAAAGTCATCATGGACTATTCCCATCACTAGTTGATACTAGTTGCTTGTTTGCCACCCGAGCAGCATATTTGGTCAGCTGGGCCGAAGCCACAAATCGGAATTTCATGCCCGGATTGTTGTCCGTTTGCTTCCACGCCCAAGTGGTGCCCATATCCCAGGCTGAGATCGGAGAAAATTGTAATGTACCCTTTCATGCCAATATCATACCAATCTCTAAATTCTAAGTCATTGTGGTGAATCTAAAACACAAATATACCTACCTTCTGGTAATTTAACGTAGATTTGGAAGACATGGCCCAATTAGTTTCATATGTCATTTTGTTTGAAGGTTATTTTTCCAGTTCGTAAACTCGAGAGAATCACTTGAGGCTAGGATGACGGAAGCGTTCTTCCAGCCACTATGTTCTTTATTGTCTATGGTGATTTTTCAGCTTGCAAACGCTAACGAACCCAGTCACTCTAGGTGAACAAATGGACGCTGATGCTCCATCCAGAGCAGCTCCCAGCCCTGCCGCTGTAACGGTTCCTGCGGCTCCCATGGTGTACCAGGCAGGACTTTCGCAGCAATTGGCACACCTTGGGGTGACTCCTGGAGGGAAACAACATATTGAAATCATATTGATATGTATAATATTGATTTGGGAGATGTCAAGAGATGCTGATGTTAAGAGGTTCAGGTTGGACTTCCTTCCTTTGTTGATTTTGTGATAGTGTGGGGATGTGTGGGGTAGGTGTTACCAAGCAGTCAGCTAGACTTCGAACAAGAGTGAGTATGTGTGTGACAATTTAATAAATGTTTGCAAAAGGTACGATCATGTTTTTCCCCATCATAGCCATGACTTGGGGCCCATCCCGCATTTTTTGACGAACCCATGTGGTTTGCGTAAGAAGATGATCCAAAAGTGCGAACTACCCTCCGGTAATCAAACATAATCACACCCTCCATACTAACCACAATTACTTTTCATGTGTTTTCCAACCTTTTCCAGCACCCTTGCCCTTGCCAGCTTGCCAGCTTGCCAGCTTGCCAGGTGTTGCCTCAATATCCCACGTTGCTCAGCCCCTGGCGTCCTCCATGTCCTGGCTGTGCCTGCTGCACCAACTGCGTGCCCTTGAACCAGCCGCGGCAGTGCGTCGCCTACCTCTCGGCCATGTCTCCCGCGTCGCTGCCGGCCGCGCCCTGCGAGGCGGGCGAACGCCGCACTGTGCAGGAACTCTCTGCGCCGGTCTTCGCCGTGCCCAGCGTGACCTTTCCGAAGCTGGTGCCAGCGCCACAGCCAACACCAGGACTGGGTGGAAGCCCGGTCAAAATGTTGAGAGGCACCATTATAAACACAAGTGAAAAAGTCCCATGGATAATTGTACTCAGATCTAACGGAATCTAACGAGCGGATGCCCACAAGAGATCAAAACTGCCCGGGCTCTCCTCAAGTCTCGTCAAGTGCTAGCATATGTTATTACAGCATATTACAGCAAGCTATCTAACCAGTTCTCAACTGGGGTGGTGATTCCATTGACAAAAGCGACCTGCGAGGAGTGCCGCCTGGCTCCTTCACTCAGCAAGTTCCATCTAAAGGATCAGCACTCCATGGGGATGGTCGCTGTTCCCCATGTGCATGGTTTCTCTGGTGGCACTGGGGTGACCTGCATTTTGAAGCCTGACATCTCCTGATTTTGTTGGCCAAGATGTAATATCTGGCTGGTGGTTTGGAACATTCCATAATACTGGTATATGGGATAATCCTTCCCATTGACCAATATTTTTCAAGATGGTTAAAACCACCAATCAGTATAGCGTGATAGAATATGCATGAATATGCCACTTCACGACGCAGGCAACTGTTGTGCAGTGCATATATTCATGGAGACCCGCATTGTGTCAGGCTGCATGTCTAACTGCAGAGCTGTGGAGTGTTGTATATTTCATACGTTGTACAGTGGGTACATAGTTACATCTGAGGCCAGTCAAATACTTGTACATCCTTAATGAGCATGACCATTTCAATTCGTTTGCAGGCCCACAGGCCTCTGATTTCGACCCGTATCCTTGTAGATGTAGATATTTGATGATACTGATATTTGCTGGTGAGAACTCCTTTTGTGTGGCTCAAAGTTCGCATCCGTGGTAGAATTGCTACATGTAGTGATACCGTGATTATTTCATCCGACTGGTGTCATCAACAACTGTGTGCCATTCCCCGCCAAAACTTTTTAAGGCTGGTGAATTATGAACGAATTTTGCCATACTGTAATATACTGTGACATGTACATGTATTTATGTATACATATATACACTTATATAATGTTTATAGCTACATATATATATATATTGGGAGAGACCTCCGTAAAATATGGTTGATATGTTTTGACAGTTAAATCAGCATGAACTTCCCATTTTCATTCACCATGGTTGATGGTTAAATTCACCATTGAACACATGAGTTGCGCCCAGAAACGCATGAGGTTTTGGAAGCCGCAGGGCTGTCATCACGGTGGAGAATGTGGGCGTTGTCACCTGTGTCCTGCAACGGACGCCTCACGCGCTGTCGGTGTTGATCAAATTTCAAGCCATATAGCAACCCCAAATATATAATGAGATTTAATGGACTTTAACGGGATATAATGAGATATAATGGGATTTAATGGACGGGAGAGAGAGAGAGAGAGAGAGAGCGAGAGAGAAAGATATATATATGTATATATATATATTTACTGTTTATATTTATATATATATATATATTATTGTTATTTATATACATATGTGTATATATATCATCAGCAACATGATAACTAATGGGGTAATTTGGGGATGGTTTGGAATCCTACCCACTTGTGATGAAATTGGTGATATTCTATCAGATATGCTCCATGTATGGCATATAAAAACGCACAAAACAGTGCAATTGTTTGTGGTAAATGTAGGTAAATATTCCGTACATTTGAGCATTTGGGGAATATAGCACCCCCAAAATGCATAGAAAACTACAGCACATGTCGAAAGCCCTTTCACTTTCTGTTTTCCCATTACCGTCCCGCAGTCAAACGTGGCAATGGAAAATCCCCTACAAGTGGAGATCTTAATGGGTAATTCATTGTCACGTTGGGTTAATTGATGGCACTGTAATACGGAGAATTGTGATCACCACTGGGGGTGAATAATATCTATGTCAATTATGATGACACAATTTACAGCCATTGCGTTAATTGAAATGGGAACTATACTGGGAATGACTAAACTATCTAAAATATCTCTCATATATATAGATATAGAAATACTTGTATCATGTAGTCAAGCTAGTTAGATGGGGTTACAAACCAGCTAGCCTAACTAGGCGGCCCCATGCACTTTGCAGTGTATTTTGATGTTTACCGTTCTGCGAGGGATGATGATCATTATGATGATCATTGTAATGTCCAAAAAGTCAAATATTATTTCAGACTTGATGGCTCAACCTGTCGAACGTTCCAACCAATATTGCAAGGTTGTTAGTGGGCCAGAAGTTGTTTCTGATTGAAGTTCTGAAGGTGTCTCTCTCTCTCTATATCTATATGATATAGTTTACATATATGTGTTACACATATATATATATGTAACACATATTATACAGAACCCACGCAAAACTCGTTGTAAGCACTCCACCTAGCAAGACTGAGTGGGCCCCATACCCACAAATTCGTCATGCTGATGCAGAATGATGGTTTTCTAGGCCGTGGAATCCAATTCAGACTTGGGACTGTAACATTTTCCCCAAACAGTTTTTGCTTTTCAGGTGCAAAGTTGAGCTAATGCCAAGGGGGAGGCCGGATATTTCTACATATTGATACATTTTGGGAAATGTTACTTCACTTCAAAGATCGGTGATCAAATGGCTGTTGCAGCAACCCCCAGTGACGTTTACAGGAAATCTCTATGGAACCTAGCTAACTTAATGATGTTCTTGGTTTAAATCCTGATCGCTTCGTTGCTTAAAGATTTTTTTTGTTGCCACCCCGCTTTGCACAATCAGTAATGTGGCAAGCCCAAGAACAGACCAGGGATGGGTAGTATAGACCCTCCAAATTGGAAGCTTATTCTTGGGTATACATAAATTCTTGGGCGTACCAGATTATGCAGAAACCAAAGTTCTGCAAGAACCAAACCTTTTTCTCCGCAGGAGATCAAGCTGCGCCGAAAGGCGAAGGCCAGCAAGGGAAACCTCAATGGGGCGGAGGAGATGACTTTGCATAAGGCTACTTAGTAGGGATGGCGCTGATTAATCCACGGATTTAGGGTTTCTTCACGTTTCTTCCCAAAATTTATGTCATACGAATTGTACATCTGTTCCAAAGCGCCAAGACTGTCGTGAAGTGAGTGTGGACTGAACTTGCGGATGGAACTGCCTACGACGGGATCCAAGAGCCAAAATCTGATTCGTACAAGTACCCAAAATCTTCACAAAAAACGCTCCCAAAATATCCAAAAATTGGATGTGAAGTGAAATGGTGATTAATTTCCCTTAAAAAGCGCTTACCCTTGGGTAATTAATCAAACAATATGGCAATGCAAACTCCATCATCATCCATAGATGGTGTTCCCAATAGTAATCAACCATGGATTGCTGGAAACTTCCCCGTTTATAGATAACATTTACCAGCTATAAACCTCCATTTAGATAACTTCTTCCATTTAGTTCGGGGATTTCCCACTGCCATGTTTGATTGCCGCTTCGGGGAGTATCCTGGAGGCAATGGCGAAAGATGCCCTGAAGGCAGACTTGGCTGCGACGCTAGGAACAACTGGTGGTTCACCAGAGGCATAAGTGGATTCGCACCACAGTCAAAAATACAGGTTACATAAGTATGGTCAATGAAGTTATAACTGGGGCTGTCACCCATTTAGCAAGTGGGGCGAAGCAGCAAGTAGCCACAGAAATAGGAGGGGTCTTCAACAGATTGACATTGGCCATGAGATATCCTTAACTAATTGCATGAGTTTCCAGGTGCAAAGCCAATCAATTGGCTGTTTTGGGGTTTATGAATACAGGCCTGACATTGCTTCATGGAATTGGGATCACCTGTAGGATCCAGTAGGCTGGTATAGGTGATATGTACAAGCGCAGTTTCCAGTCAGCCATGTTTGTTTAAAAGGCGGTAATTAACAAATTTTGAGAAACCTGCTGCTGTAGAGAATCGATTTGATGAGCAAAGATGCCACCTCTCTCTCTCTATCTCTCTCATTTTCCTAGTAAACATCAGAATGTGAACATCAGATATGAATTTTATTGCCATCGAAGATGAGAATTGTTTTTGAAACAAGAAACATGAAGGTAAAACACAGGGAACAAAATGGGGATTTAAATGATAACATTGGGAATTTAGCAGCTGCAGGCCTACAGTATCCTACAGTACTGCATGAAATTGCGGGTGTTTTGATGTAAAAGTGTGGGTACAACATTTGCTGGCCAAATATGTAGTTTGTTGTTGTGCATCAAATCTGCTGCATGTAGTATATCTATATCTAATCATATCTATATCTAATATCTATACATCTAGTATATCTATATCTATATCTATATATATATTATTTATTTCAAACACACTCGGAATACGCAGACGCATCATGTGCACAATGCTGCTCACATATCCCCTGACATATTGTTTGCATCAAGGATCAAAGGTAAGTTTTTGCCACATTCGGTTAGACGCCTCAACTGGCCACATCCATGGGAATCCTGTACTTAATAGCGTTGACTAATCCCATCCCCCTAATATTAAACATTCACCTAGAAACCATGGTTTAGTCAGGATTTTCCACATAATTGGGATCATTTATAAGGTGTTTGTTATTAGGGGGATGGGATTACTGTTGACCTTCCAGATCTGAGGAATGGCAAGAGTGATACACTCATTCTCGACTGACCTTTCCGTGAGACGGAGCGCGAATGCGCAATCAGGCGACCCTGTTCGTAGTACCCCTGCAGCCGAGAGGTGTAACTGATGGAACTGTGCGATTGGTAGACTGGGTGATGCTGCAAACCTGGACCACAGTGTACTCAACGCATTGTCAATGCGCCCTTGTATATGTTGTGTCTCTATTGCTCGACGGTAGACACAAGTTCTGACACAAGCCGTCAGAGAAAGCAAAGGCTATGACTCATTGGATTGGTTTAAGGGAAAAATTACAGGAAACCATGGTTTTTACCATCAAATATAGGGCTTTCCTGTAAATTTTCCCATCATCCAATTCTATGAATGACAGATGCAAGGTTTCTGGACCTTTTAGTTCTCCTGGTTTTCGAGTACCAACCAAAGATTCTATACTGAAGAGAGGCAAACAAGTCTGCATGCTGCATTCTCAGCTTCGAAATGCTTCGAATGATGATTTTTTGCAGATGGCCACGCATCCAGTCAACTCGATCACATCCAGTCGGAGTTTAGCTTGCAAGGCTCGACGCGTCGATTCTGGCTGCTTGAGAGATAAAATTGAAAATTGCACGGTTTCAATACACTTCAAAACCACGTGCTAAAGCTACAGAAAGCTACAGTTGTCAGCCATATGCCAAGGGAAAATGATTGACCCGTCGAATGAATTGTCTCCTTTGGTTTCTTTGATGGAATCTCTCAAGATCTTGCGAAGTCAAACGCTCAGACTTTCGTTGGCGTGGCACTACCTTGATCCACATGACATGCTCACAGCGTAGGGACGGCTGACGTCACGAAGCTCAATATAATGATGATGATGATGATGATGATGATGATGATGCATGAAGCGATCCCAGTTGGCATCGAGCCTAAGTCTTCCCACCCCCAACTCATGGCAGGGTCGTCAGTCATAGGGTCGGTAGTGTACAATAGTTTACTTGCTGTGCTATTTGTCCTTTGGGCAGGTTGGTTGAGAATGACCACAGATGTTCTCGGCTAAAGTTGGCTAAAGCATGGCTTTTCCACCTCAGCATGTCTCAGCCGTCCCGCCTGCAGATCCCTTAGGGACGGTCTTGAACAATTTGGACCTAGCTGGCCACATCCCCCAACTGGCTCAACTCCTGCTGCAAAATGTGACCAGGATAGGTGGCCTCAATGTACCCTTGGTTTTGCCCTTCAGTCATTGTGATTCTCTGTGATTGGATGTGTTTTGATACGTATGTATATAATTGTATATGGTTGTAAATTTTCATTTTACACACACATATGTATATATAATATATATATATATATATAACATATATACAACATATATATAATATTTATATACAGTAACATATATATGTGTATAACATATATATATATAACATATACATAACATATTTATATATAGCATATATATGTAACATATATATATAACATTTATATCATATATATAATATATATAAAACATATATATAACATATATATATATAACATATATATATATATAACATATATATATATATGTTATATAACATATATAAATATAATATATATACATAACATGGGAGGCACCCCCACCCTTGGACAAGACATATATCTGTGTACGTTTTCTGCGACCTCAATGGATGGCCTCACTGTAAAATGGTGGTTGGTAAGGAGGCATCATCCCCAAAATTGTTGATTTCCTGTTTGTGAATAATTGTCATTTGCCGTGAAACATCCAGGAGCACAGTTTAAGGCCTGAAAATGGAACGAGGGACTAACTAACGGCTAGGACCCAAGGTAATTATCATGGGTCATGCTAGTTGCTCAGTTACTGCGGTAAGATGTCCATAAACCTGGGTCCCAATGGTGACATGACTGTGGAACCACATACCACTGGCTGTGTCACAGCTGGATTCTTGATTCGGGTTGGGCCATGTTGGGCCCTTGACCGAACAGAGGCATAGACCATTCCACAGCTGCCTGTGTATGACGCGAATCAGATCCGTGGTTTATAGTCTATATGCATAATAATATATATATATATACAACCGATTATAACCGTATCATTCCGCATAGAAGTGGGGATGTTCCACATATAACTGGGGGTATAACCCATTTACTAAGTGGGATGCGCCCCAAAGTAGTAAGCGCATGATGTCCGCTTATGATTGATTGCCACCAGTCACCAGGACATATGACGAGATTCATTCCTTGAAAGCCAGCCTTGGGGCTTGGCCCTTGTAAGCAACGGCTGCATCGTGGTCCCTGCTGGCAGGTGCCTTCCGTTTTTTTTTGGCCTTGCCATCTATGGAGACTGTCAAAAGCTTGACTGCTGGTGGTTGAAAAACTACAGAACCAAATGCGCCACCAGAGAATTCACCATTATGCAGGATGTCAAGCAGATAAGCAGAGGATCGAATGAATGTTGGATGCTGATTAGTGGATAGGTTCGCTATTGTGCCAATTTTTCCAAATTATTCTGAACTCATGCATTGTTTGGCGGGTTCGCCATTGTGGCAAGAAATCTTGGGGGGGGGCATTTTTTTTGTCCAAAAAAATGTTTGTGTAAAAAAACTGAACATTTTTTCTGAACAAAATCTTGCTTTTTCTCCCTGTCCCCAAAGAATCAGACCGCTTATTAAACCCTTATTAAAGAACAGTTTTTTCCACAAATTTCCAGGGCACTGGGCCATGAGAAGGTCCAATTCACTTTAGTAGGTTTGTTCTCAGGGTTCACAATTGCAGCAAACTTTTCCAGAGCTGATCCTGGAGCCAAGAGAAGAAAGGTAGGCCTTTTCCAC
>Ga0126342_10022832_pt1 | contig 10289 bp, 7 predicted proteins | sample Cyp1metagenome_FD_92528 | JGI IMG/M metagenome (GOLD analysis project Ga0126342, IMG submission 92528) | Coral microbial communities from Lord Howe Island, Old Settlement Bay, Australia - Cyphastrea 1 metagenome | ecosystem: Host-associated > Invertebrates > Cnidaria > Coral ... | reverse complement strand
TGGCTTCGCTCTGCCATCCCTGATTCACAACAAACAGCCTCTCCTATAGGTTTCCTATTTTTGAAACTTCCGCCACCGCCTTGTGCGGTACTAGTGGTAGTGGTAGTGGTAGTGGTAGTGGTGGTAGCGGTAGTAGTAGTAATGGTAGTAGTAGTAGTAGTGGTAGTAGTAGTAGTAGTGGTAGTAGTAGTGGTGGTAGTAGTAGTAGTGGTGGTAGTGGTAGTAGTAGTAATGCTAGTAGTGGTAGTGGTAGTAGTAGTAGTAGTTGTTGTTGTTGTTGTAGTTGTGCTTGTGGTTGTTGCCGTTGTCGTTGTCGTTGTCGTTGTCGTCGTTGTGGTTGTTGTGTCGTCGTTGTCGTTGTCGTTGTCGTTGTGGTTGTGGTTGTGGTTGTGGTTGTGGTTGTGGTTGTGGTTGTTGTTGTTGGTGGTGGTGGTGGTGGTGGTGGTGGTGTGTATCACCCCACCTGCAATCTCCAAGAGAGCATGAGAATGGATAAGTTTTAAACCCACAATGCCACAATGTTGATTAATGTTGCATCATTTCATGAGTATCTTGGTCAATCAACCCCGTCAAAGCACATGCATGTTCTACAAGCATAGCGCTTTACCATTCTTCTCAGCCATGTGGGCAACCCAATGCCATAAACCTACGATTTGGGCATGGTTGACATCGAACCCATTCATGGTGATTTTGGGGGATCTCTTATGACATTGGGTTTACCACATTATGAACCATAGGGGAAGCAACCAAAAGTAATTAATACCGACTATACAATCAGATCATATCAGATCTAATAGTCATCAATGAGCTTTGGGCTCATATTCAGAAGGGATCATATTCAGAAATGAACTAGGGTAGTCCAAACTGCAATAAAACAATGGAATCGTGAAGTCAAAACTGCAGAAAATGAAAGGAAATCTGCCTCGGCGCCCCCAAAATATTTTATGGTTTTTATTATATTACTATTTTATTTTACTTTTTTATTATGTTTTTTTTTATTGTTTCCTATGTTTTCTATGTTTCTTATTTTATTTTATGTTTTCAAGTTTTTCTCAGTTCTGGAAGGCAATTGAATCAGTAATTGAAGGAACATCCAGCTGGCTATCCACAATATGTTTTTCCATTATTTTTAAATATGTTTATTTTTTTTGTTATGTTTAATTATTTTTGTATATTTTTTTATAGCTTCCATTATTTTTCCTCGATTGTAAGTACTTTTGCTTATTTGTTACAATTTGGTATTATTTATTCTGATCTTAATTTATTGTTTCTTATCATTATTTACTATTTTATATTTTTCCCATGATTATGATCCCTGATTAGACTCCCCGCTCTAGAAGAAATCAATATCATTAAAATCAACGATGAAAAGTCAAGGTTTTTCCAAAGCTTCAGGATGGTCTTGAGATCATATTCCACCGTCCCATCTGCACGTACCACTCCAGTCGTACCTCAGTGCGCTTCAGCAAGGATTACCGTAGGTAAACCAACATAAACATAGCCATAATATGGCAATCACCATGGATATTAACGAGGTATTAATGATCTATAAATGGGCCATTGTCCACAGTATCTGTTTTCTGGAGGGTAAAGGTGTGCATTCGGTCTGATGCATTTGATTTTTGCGGGGTTATTGTAGGTTGTACAGATACGCTAGGTACCTCTACAGCAGAATACGCACCAACTCTTTCAAATGCCATTCGAAATCATTGAGGGTATGTCAACTTCCTCTCAACGACTTCGAAATGGCTAACGAATGAACCCAAAATTTGTACCCCCACAAGTTGCGCTCGTGATTTGTGCTGCCAGGGGTGGCAACTTACCAATTGGTATTTCCGGAAACCTACTTGGAGGGTCTCTGAGCGTACCCTCATTCATTGATTCATCTTCGGGAAAGCTGAACTAATTTCACCATCTCACGATGTTCCTTTTTTTGTTTTTCTATCCATGCATCCATCCATGGATCTTCCACCAGATTCTACACTCAGGAATAAGGCTTGAAGCTATACTCCAACCTGATCCCAGCAGCATGAAAAGAAAATGTCGAAGGTCCAGAACATCCGAGTCCTGAAACAGCGACTGGCTCCACACGACAGCGCAGTCTGAGGACTGTCCTTCCTATCCAGGCATGATTCCAGTATTGTTATGTATTGTTCATCCCCAAATGAACAAACCCCCGGACGTTGTTTTTTGGGACGGGTACCATGTTAGTATCTGGATGCTTTGGGGCAAATAGTCGATAATCGTTATTTGGGGTAACCCCCCTAAGTCGTTGATAAACCAAAGTGTACAAATCAAGGGCGGTTGAAATTATTTGTTTTCGGGCATGCATGATTATATGATTGATGAGTACGCATCATTCTTGTATGTATCTTTGCAAGTTGATTCCTTTTCGTTATTTTTCGTTACTACTGCATGCTATGTGCAGGATACACATTGGACCTGAGCACGGTCCATTCAGAAACTGGGATTCTATGAAGGCCATTCTACATGTCATTTGTTTTTCAGGGGATGCTTCAAAATAACGAAGTGCACCCCCATGCCAATCAACGTCGAGACTCGTCCACTCCATGAAATCTAAGAAGAGATTTTCCGGCAAAGTGTAGGCTTGCCTCAGCGAGGCTTGCAGGATGCCTGGTCACTACTTAAGACTGATCAATACTGATCCATATAATGTCAACCCCGGATTAATAAACCATGGTTTATGAAAATTAGGGGGGTACTCCTCCAATAGTCATAATTCATTTAATACTTTTTTGTAGTACCCTTTCAATTAAACAGCCGTTTGGACGGGGTTTATTAATCCAGGGTGATCCAAAAAAAACTTCTGACATTGTTGGGATCTGACTTTTGGCATCTCTGGCTGCCGAGGTACATGGGAATCATGACCAGGTCATACAAGACCATAATGAGACTTCCCAGGTCCCAGGAGACCCGGATTTTCCTGCCACAAAACAAAAACCACTGGTGCCCCAGTCCGAAGTGTTCGCTAGCTTGGTTAGATTCTACACATGTAACATCATATTATAACTGTTGGGTTTATCAGGGTGCAGAATAGTTTTTGGATTCTTTTTTGGCTCAGGTTTTGGAATTTTTGTTGGCTTTCTTTCCTTTCCTGGTATCATCTGCCTTGTATTTGCAACAGTTTGGAACTAGAATCTGTAATTTTGCATGGTATTTGCTACATTTTGGTACTTCAAACGTTCATGTGGGTTTCTTGAGAGTTTCTTTAAGGTTTCATTTAGGGTTTCATTCACGGTTTCTTTTTGAGTTTCATTTAGGGTTTCATGTAGGGTTTCATTTAGGGTTTCATTTCAGGTGTCATGTATAGGGTTTCATGTGGGGTTTCTTATCTTGATTTCCCAACTTTCATGTGGGTTTCTTTAGAGTTTCTTTAGGGTTTCATTTAAGGTTTCCTTAGGGTTTCATTAAGGGTTTCTTTAGGTTTCATTTAGGGTTTCATTCAGGGTTTCTTTAGGGTTTCTTTAGGGTTTCATTTAGGGTTTCATTTCAGGTTTCTTTAGGTTTAGGGTTTTTTTAGAGTTTCATTTGGGGTTTCATGTAGGGTTTCGTTTAGGGTTTCACTAGGGTTTCTTTAAGTAGGCTTTCATTTAGGGTTTCATTTCAGGTATCATTTAGGGTTTCTTTAGGTTAAGGGTTTCTTTACAGTTTCGTTTAGGGTTTCTTTTGGGTTTCATTACGTGTTTTTTAGAGTGTCGTTTAGGGTTTCTTTAGGATGTCATTTAGGGTGTCATGAAAAGTGTTTTTAGGGTTTCATTTAGGGTTTCTTTAGGGTTGATTTATGGTTTCTTTAGGGTTCATTTAGGGTTTCATGTAGGGTTTCTTATCAGGAGTTCTTATCAGGATTTCTTTAAGGTTTCTTTGGGTTTCACCTATATAGGGTGTTTACAAACAGGAGAGAGTAAAGCAAAAGAAAAGAAAAAACAAAGATGCAGTAAAGACAGGAAGCAGAGAAGCAAAGGAGCAGGAAGTAGAGCAACAAAAACACATGCCTGAAGACAAGAAAAAGTAGAATAGTAGAAGTAGAAAGGCACAGAAGCACAAAAGCAGAAACGCAGAGAAGCAGGGAAAGAAGAGAAGCAGGAAAAAAAAGAAGCAGGTAAAGCACAAACGCAGAAGAGCAGAGAAGCAGGGAAAGCAAAGAAGCAGACAAGCAAAGAAGCAGGAAAAGCAAAAACCAGAAAAGCAGAGAAGCAGGAAAGCATAGAACCAGGAACCCAAAAATAATTCCAAAACCTGCCGCAAAAAAAAAAACAAAAATAAATAGCCTTCCGGTTTTTAATGCTATATATTATATGTATGTATATTTGATGTGTGTGTGTGCGCGGGGTAATGGAAAGTGTATCTAGACTGAATATTAGTTGACAGACTGAAAGTAAACCAACTTCAGTGGGCAGCACCATGTTGCCAAGACACAAATGGAACCTCCCTTGGCCCAGCTGCCCCAAGCGAAACGAGTCAAGGTCACACAGCTGAAGGAAATCCATAGGAAATCCATCATATTTGGGATCATTGTCCCATGGGAACTAGTCGATCTTTCTGGGTTTTTGCCATGGTTTTTTCCCCCGCAGCAATCTGCCCATCCTCTGCCGGATCAAATCTGCCAAGAGACCCATCCGGATTCAGAATCCATCCATGTGGCGGGGGTTCCTGATAGTCATCCTCATCCTCTCTGAAGGGAATGGAGCTCTCGGCATCTGCCTGCGCGAAACCATGGGGAAACCCATGGGACTTCATCCCTGTGAAGATTGAAGAGGATGTAAGGGTTGATCGTTTATAATTTATAACCCACTGAAGTCACTTGATATTCTCTATATGTATATATATATTCATTATAATTCATAATATAAGAACAAGAGTGGAGTGTAATATGGCTAATTATAATGCTATAATAATTGTTGGTGGTTAAGCCACCCCTCCGGGGAAAAAGAAAACTGTAGGCCATTGGGGGTAATCATCTGAGGTCTATGGTTGAAAGAAAACATGAAAGCACCAACTATGGGACCTTCACTTTAGGATCTGGGAAGTTACAAAGCAGTCAGAATCGCTCCATATCCCTTTATATATACCCACTCACTCGATACACCAATTGAACATCTCAAGTAGATTCGGACATATATACTGTTGGAAACACAACATGAAATTTGACCATGCCGTAGATTTTATTATACGGTGCATGTACTCGATGACAGTTCGCAGAAATTTGCTTTGCCCAGTGCTGTTGTGGAAAATGATGTCCTCCCAAGAGTTTTTTTTGGCAAATGGGAATTGCAATCACATGTGCCGTTTGATCTTCGATAAGCTTTCCTTTGGTCAGCGTTTCTTTCTTGTAGTTGCCATTTCTATATTGCTTGACCGGGGGCACCCCCGAAATCTCATGGTTGATCATCATTCTCCGTAATTAAAACAATACCCTCTGGTAAACTAACATAGCCATGGAAAATCACATTCTTTAATAGCTAAACCATCTATAAATGGGCCATTTTCAATAGCTATGTTAAATAACCAGAGGCGGGACAAATCCAACACAAACACCGGGGAATTCCTCAGGTGGCGAAAAAAAAGACATGGTGCACCTGACTTCCTCGTTTCATCTTCCGCATTTGTTTCCTGAGCCAGCGGTTTATGCACCCGCAAAAAACCAATGAAATTGGCGGAAATCCAACCTCATCATGACAGACATGCCCACACGAATGAAATATGAATCTTATGAAAGAGATAAATCAAAACACATAAACTGGAAGACTCTTTACTGAATTTTGCTGAGACGTCTTTTCAGTTGTAGCATATCTTGAAGTATTCGACGGTCCATGTACAAAGGTGTTAGAATATTGATGGCCAAGTCATGATCCAACGAAGATCTTAACCACATTGACCTTGGTCAAACATAACTCACAACCACCCATGATGCTGGCAAAAATGCTTTGAATTAATATAGAATTCAGGTTCTAACATGTTCTAAACCTGGTTTTTCTCTTCACCTCCATGGTTCATCCATGGTGCTGCTATATATGGTAATTAACATGGATCCCATCAACAAAAACCCCAGTCATGTTAGCATTCATATACCAGCACCGTTAGGATCCGGATCATGGGTATCCCACCGAGTGGCTCATTGGCTCGCCAAAGGTCCAAGAGCTCGAATTGCTCCTCCCCCGCCACCGTACTGCGGCCGCTGTCGGAGTCGGAATCTTCACCCTCTTCCTGCGGAAGCAAAGAAAAAAAAACTCATGGAGGGCTTGAGAAAAGGTGATGTTTCTTGGTTTAGTTCTGATTTATGAACTGATTTTTATGAGTCAATTGGATGTTGCGGGTATTTACAAGGTGTTTAGTGCGACTTTATCTCATAGTGAGGGTTTGAAAATCAATTTTTATGGGGTGTTGCGTTGTCCATTATGATTTTCGAACTTACCACGTGAGACTATAAAATTTGCCATGTTCATGCAATTTTATCCGCCTCTTAAGTGATTAATCCCATCCCCCTATAATTCATAGTGGATGTCATAATCAAAACATGGCCTTTAACGGTTTAACCATCAGTTTAAGTTTAAGCATCCTGAAATGGGGAAAAACACCAAACATGACTGGGCCCTCAAAATGTTTTTAGGGCAAGAACCCCCACGTGTTCTTTTCACATTCCGCTGGAGTTGTTTCATTTCATTAGCCCAATTGAATGGCGCCCCTTCCGGGCACAGTGGATGGGATCTTTCAAGAGGTGACAGGATTCCAAGCTGTGGATGTTGGGGAAAACGCTTGGGAGATGGTTTCACGATGAACTAACCGACGGCTTTCTTCGTGATCTTCTGTGGCTTCTTGGATCATGTCGGCTTCAACTGGCTGAATCCAACAGCATCGGAGAATAAAACAAGTGACAAGGCGGGATTGCATTATTGACCGCATCTCATGGAACATCGATGTAAATCATGGCACACCTTTTGAATCCGTGATCTTCAGCTTCTACCAGGTCTACCACTGGTCTACCAGGTCTACTCGTGTCGAAGCCCGCAACGTTCCGAACCGCCGCACCTTGGCGCGCTTCTCCGGTTCCTCTGAAGGGGAGCCCGGCAACACGCTGACATTGCGCTTGATCACCTGCACAAAGCAGGTAACTCGATTGGTTCGGATTGATGTAATGTCAACCGCTGATGAGTAACCTCCAGTAAACGTTTACATAACTATGGGACAACTCACCCCTTTTTTTATAGGTGAATCATCTATTATAAATGGGCCATTTCTGACTATGGCTGTTAAATTACTGGATTTTCAACCACCAGGGTGCTGAATACTCGGTGAATCCAGGGGTGAAAATCGGAAATTGCTCGAAATCTACTGGATTTCGAAGCCTGAAAGTTGGTTTTTGATATTTTTTGGCCATTCAATGAGTGTTCCTGCTGATGGATGAATCCATCAAAAACCCTCTGGTAATTTAACATAACTATGGAAAATCACCATTTTCAATGGGACAGTCCACTATAAATGGTCATTTTCAATAGCTATGTTAAATTACCAGAGGGTACTATCCCAGCCAGCTATCTCTGGGGGATATCCCAGCCACAAATTTTCTGGGTCAAATCCTCATGACCTTCCGGTGAGCACGAGCGATAGTCCGATAGTGACTCAACTGACCTATTGAGCACTCAACAAGTGGTCCATATAATCTATCCATATATGTATATACATATAAAACTGTACATATATGTATATAATGTATATATAGTTGTATATACATAAAAATATGCATATGAATGTATCTCACTGAGAGTTGAGGTATTCAACGGCAAACTTTGATGCTGCCCATAGTTGCTATCCTACACCCGAATGTTTTACATCTGTATGTACTCAATGGTATTCACATCTGATTTCCATATGATCAGTTGATGATCGCCTTACAACTCCTACAACTGCAAAACATCGCAAGACTGGGCCATCATCACAGGGTCAATCTTACATTTTTCAAGCTAATCTGCTAACATGTTGATGCAGCTGGTTAGCAATTATCCTCAAATACCCCCATGGATTGCAAAAGAATGCGACACATTATTAAGCACTAAAATATCTAGTTAGTACAAATCTCAAAGTTGTTTTTTTTAAATAGATACTCAACTATCTAACTTAACATCTTGGATTCCTTGGATGGGTGTCGTTTTTCGGTGTCAGATCAGCCAGGTTTTGAAAACCCACCTGGCGCCCTCCCTTGGCCGGTGGCGACGGGTTGGCTTGTGCAATTTCTCCCTGGGGCAATGGTTTCCTGGGCTTCACATGGCTTCACTTTAAGGGACGGCGAAACATTCTGGGGATATCAGTCATATATACAATACATATAGTTATATGCATATTAGTTATATATATATATATAGTTATATGATATCAAGATAAATCAAGCAACAAGACTGGAAACATGGCTGAACAACGACTACTAAATTCTTGCGAACAAGTAGTTTTTACTCGTACTTTTTTGAGGGGGGAGTCACATAGTGCAATCATGTCCTGTTACTGCGGTTGCGACTTGCCACTGTAGACCCGAAAACACCCGAAAGCAATCTGGAAGAGACCCCGATTGAAACGGCTTTTCATGATTGATTTATAAGAACGATTCATGATGATTTTGGGGATGCTTTATTATTTATTATTGGGATTCCGCATTATTCAACATGTTTCAGGAGTGGTACCCATCAAACCCATGGCATCCCAGCTGGGCGAGGCTCCAGGGCTCTGGGTTCTGCATGGAAGATCCCGTGGGAACCCAGGCCATAAAGGCCTGCCAGGTGCCACCTGCCGCGCTTCGACTCTTCGCTGGTGGAAATGGGGTCTCTCTCCACCAGCTGATCTCCCATCCACCCAGGAAGTTTTTGGTTCCATGGGAATTCCATGGGTAGGTATCTGTTGTATCTGTTTTTGGTTCCCCTGCACGTGAGACGTCTTTTTTTTCGTCATATGACAATCTCCCGACAAGAACTTCCCACAAAAGGGAACGGGAGATGCCATAGCTGCGATTCCTCCATTTCATGAGCAGTTGAAAATCCCGAATCCCTTCCCGTTTCAGGTTCATGAACAACACTTCCCGAAACCTCCAAATTTGGGTACATAGCTAAGTCAGTTAACGCACATCACTTGCTTAACATTTGGCTTTATGGGGGATATAACGAACCAATGGGCTTCGAAACCAACACAACACACATCACGAGGGCTCAGGTTCTGGTTGGGATCTCCCTGCAGCGCCTGGGTCTTTTCCCCCTTTCCGCTGGCTTGTCCGCTGCGTTCTCTGATTCTGGGGCGGCCTCGGTTCGCCGTATGGGGGGGGGCGTTTTTTGGGGTGGAGGCTTGTGGGGATCGGGGAAACCCCCGTAGTAAATGAAGGGGAAACATATGGAAAAATATCTTTAAAGAGGGGAAGTTTCCACTGACATGTTGGCAAAACATGATTGAACATCCAGCGCCCACAAAACATATAGGGGTAACTGACCGGTATGGACCGATGGAAGATTATTTTACGGATGAAAATGGCAATCTCTTGGGGTCCTCTGCAACTTTCAGAGTCTTCCCCTGAGCATCTTTGCAGAGTCTTCGCATCTGGTAACAATGAGCAACAAAAATTGTTTTTCAAGATCTCGAGAGATTTATGGGCAAAAACAAATCTGCTGCACGTCTGCTTGACCAGCCACTGCATTCAAAAACTATACAACCAAAAGTGTGAGAACCATATATAATATGTCGAAGATAGTGCCTAAACTGCTAAACAGCTGAAGTTACGCTGCCGGCAGGAAAACCAAAGTAGACCCTGGCAACCAGCCTGCCTGCCAGTTGGGCTGGCACCGCAGTGGGGATCATCAAATCATATCAAATCATCAAACGGGGCCATGGCTTCACACTGGTAAAGAACCAGAGGGTATATTGAAGATGGTGTATTCTGGTACCAAAAATATGTTTGGTGTATTTTTTACCAGAGGGTATATTTTTGGTGTATTCACATCTGGTGTATTTTTGGTAATTCACCCCGATGTCCAGATGTGAATTACCAATTACCAAAAATACACCAGATGTACCAGACATACACCATCGGATTGGATTGGAGGAGGACGTCAACCTGCTCCTCAACGAAGTGAAGTAGTTAAGACGCCGAAATTGCCAACGCAGAGCCGGAGCTCTTTTCACTGAACAAACCGGAGGGCAAGTTCAAGCCAAGAAAAGTACCACCCATGCAGCTGAAGAAGCAGCAAACGCTCATTCAAACGACCTGTTTTGACGTGGTTCGTGTTCAAGCAAAACTT
>Ga0126342_10022831_pt1 | contig 10289 bp, 12 predicted proteins | sample Cyp1metagenome_FD_92528 | JGI IMG/M metagenome (GOLD analysis project Ga0126342, IMG submission 92528) | Coral microbial communities from Lord Howe Island, Old Settlement Bay, Australia - Cyphastrea 1 metagenome | ecosystem: Host-associated > Invertebrates > Cnidaria > Coral ... | reverse complement strand
TTGCTAGCTGATAGCTGGGTATTTGGGGGCTCTGCAGCCAAACAACCTGGCTTTCCACCAGGGCTTGAGGTTTGCAGCTCACCTTTTACAGTGAGGCTGCTCACTGATGAGGTAGGAGACAATATCCAGCAGATGGAAGCCAGAAGATCAAAGGTGTGCATCTAGCTGCTCAGGGATGGCCCCTCGCCTCACCCAGCAATGGTGCCACCAAAGAAGGGCATGCACATCCATGTGGCTCAGGAACCCAGGGTGATGGATGCACCAGGCTGCCACCTGCAGAGGCAACAGAGCTTAGGACAGCAAGCTGTTCTGGAAGAACATGTTGCTGTGAAACCTGGCCCCAACTTTACCAGGGCCCTTGTTTTGAGGACCTTCAAGCCAGACACCGACAGGTATACTATGTTTGGCTGGATGGGAAAAGGCCATGGAGGCTGCAAGGGAAGCTGGAAGGGATGGTGGAAGCAATGGTGGAGTGGCGGGTGGGAAGCCTGTGGGTGAGAATTCTGTGGGTGAGGGATCTGTGGGTGAGAGGTCTGTGGGTGAGACATCTGTGGGTGAGAAGTCTGTGGGGAAGAGTTCTGTGGGTGAGAATTCTGTGGATGAGACCTCTGTGGGTGAGAATTCTGTGGGTGAGGGATCTGTGGGTGAGAAGTCAGTCTGTGGGTGAGAAGTCTGTCGGTAAGAAGTCTGTGGGTAAGAAGTCTATGGGGAAGAGTTTTGTGGGTGAGAATTCTGTGGGTGAGAAGCCTGTGGGTGAGAATTCTGTGGGTGAGAAGTCTGTGGGTGAGACATCTATGGGTGAGGGATCTGTGGGTGAGAAGTCTGTGGGTGAGACATCTGTGGGTGAGAATTCTGTGGGGAAGAGTTCTGTGGGTGAGAACTCTGTGGGTGAGAAGTCTGTGGGGAAGAGTTCTGTGGGTGAGAATTCTGTGGGTGAGACATCTGTGGGTGAGAATTCTGTGGGTGAGGGATCTGTGGGTGAGAAGTCTCTGGGTGAGAAGTCTATGGGGAAGAGTTTTGTGGGTGAGAAGCCTGTGGGTGAGACATCTGTGGGTGAGAAGTCTATGGGAAAGAGTTCTGTGGGTGAGAATTCTGTGGGTGAGAAGCCTGTGGGTGAGAAGTTTGTGGGTCAGGAGGCCGAATTCTGTGGGGTGAGAAGTCTCTGGGTGAGAAGTTTGCCTTTAAGAACTCTGTAGGTGAGAACTCTGTGGCGCTGTGGGTGAGAATTCTGTGGGGTAGGGATCGGAGGAGAAGTCTGTGGGTGAGAAGTTTGTGGATGAGGATTCTGTGGGTGAGAAGCCTGTGAGTGAGAAGCGTGTGGGTGAGAAGTCTGTGGGTGATGTTTTTCTTTCTTTATTAGTTTGCTACTATAGTAGTTTTTTTCCATTGTTCATTTCCCATCACCGGGGTTGGAGCTGGTTTTCGTTACATCCTTCTCAGGTATTAGAAATGGATTGAAATTGTGATAAACTTCGTATTTTTTTGGCGGGGTGATGTATGTTTTTCCGGTAGATTCCAGGTTTAAGTCCCATGTTACTTGTACCCAAAGGTTCAGATGCAGGTTATACAGGTGATGTTCCTCACCATGATGAAGTCATAATGGGTTTTCCATGATTTTCATTGATTTTCCCATATTAAATATACAGTGAATACAGTGGGTGCAATGAGATTCAAAAAATATTCACACACAAATAGGAGAGAGAGAGAGAGAGGGGCAAAGAAATATGATGAGCCCAAAACCAGCATTTTCCCTTTCTGTCCCGGCCCAGCATTGCTCTAAGGGGAGAAACTCAACATGCGTAGCTTGGTAGCTTGGAGCAACTGGGTGGTGATCGGGGCTGGGAATCCCCAACTCTAGGTGGCTGTTGATTTTTTTGTGCCAGGGTGTGAGGCTTCTGTTCGCAACCCAAGTTGGGGTTTCCCAATAATTTACTTCGTGCGAAACGTCGTGAACCCAGCATTGGATAGGGCCGTTCTCGCTGAACTGTCCATGTGGAAGGTGATTCCGATTGACGAATCCCATTCCCTCAACAAACAAACTACCAGAAACATCCAGAAACCATATGATGGAAATGATGTGGGTCCTTTCTTTTCCAAAGGTCCCATCTTGGGGTGATTGGCCTCACACTCCAGTCTTGGCAAGGATGCTGATTAAAATAAAATGATTGCCCAGTTGGAGGTGGAACCCAAAAACCGAAACAGAACCGGAACCCTGGAACCTGCTTTTGGGTTGTATAAGGCTGAGGTAATTTTTTATCTTCTTTTGGATTTCTTTGTCCCAAGATCCCCAGCCAGAATCAGCCAGACACAAATTCTTCAGGCAGACTTTGTTGGAAGGCGATGGAGGTACAGGTTCTTGGGCTTCGAAACCAGTAATTTTTGGGTGAGTGAACCTTTCAAAAACCATGATGAAATGGGTTCTGAACCATCCTTGGCCACCGTGACCCCCTAATGCCGCGAGTGAACGAACCACTGGGGCGCACAACCCCAACCAACCACGGCTTATTGATCCAGGGTTGACATGAAAAACCTCACAAAACGCTCCTGCCGCCTCAGGCAAAGCATGAAATATACGCATAAAGATGTCTGGGCGTCATTGCCCGAGACAATTTAGCAAAAATTTGCGGAACAGCGGAGATATCGCCACGACCGGCCGACATAGTGACCTATAGAATATTATTATATATTCATATTATTTTTAGGTGATGGATTTTTTAGGTTTGGTATTTGGTATTTATCAATTAGTGTTAATTATGGTCCCTGCCTCCAGCTAAATGATGACACCCGGCAAAATGACAATGCGGTTGCTTCTCAGGTATTCTCAGCCCATCAATTGGAGATCTACATCCGCTGGTGTATTGACAGGGTTTGTGATAGCCTGGATGATCTTAAATAGTTTTCCTCTGAAAACGGCTGGGGAGGGAACTGAAAGCCCAGCTCTGGCCTGTGCACCATGTAATGTGCGGAACCCAAGCATGAACCCAGTTCAAGGGCTATAAAATATTAATAAATAGATTAAAAAAATGTGTATAAAAGCACATATTATTATTATTGTTGTTATTACTATTATTTTTGGCATTATTGTTTTTATTGTTATTATTGTTATTATTGTTATTATTGTTATTATTGTTATTATATATAGTTATTATATATACATTATGTGTTTGTGTGTGTGTAACATCGGGTTGGTTTATTTGCCTCAAAGTTAATGTTGTCCACTTCAGCGTGGCAAAGAGAGTATGCAGTGCTCGTAAAATCAACGTGTTGCGGGATGTGGCGGGCTATTGATTTATTAATGTTCCTGGTCCTGGTACCCTATCAGCACGCCACATATAGCCAAATAAGTTCAAGACGTTCTTGATGCTACGGTTACTGATTACCAGGTGGTGTGGCTGGGATGGGGTGAGGCGGGCTATGAGCGTCCATGTGCAATTATTCACTCTGTGGGTGCTTTGCTACGAACTTGCTCAAACAACTACCAACACATTCCGCATGCGGCCTCACAAACTTGCTGAAACAACTACTAACATGCTCTTGATGCTATACTACTCTATAAGCTTTTGAAATAACTTCTTGCGTGTTGATGCTTCGGTACTAAGTCTTCGAAACAGTTTTCAACAGTTCTCCCAGCATAGCAGATATAGCCCCGGCTATGCATCGCCTGTTAGCAGCTGTCTTGTTTCTTTTCGTCGAATGCCAAAAACACGATTTGATCTTTGCCGCAACATGGTGGTTTGGTAGTGTATTTAAATGTAATTATTACAGTAATCATTATTATATAATCTATATCTCAAAAGGATCGATATGGATTGATAATGACATGATTTCATCTTAGAAGGGTGTGCTTGCAGAAGGTGGGGCAACCGTTTTTTTGGAAGACCATGGCCAATCTGCCCCAAGCATAACTCCAATCATCTCAAAGTTCGGGCCATTGTTCCTCTCCAACCCCCAGCCTCCGCAATGAGCTTTGACCTGAGAGCGGGTTGGGTGCCAACTGCACCTTCGCTTCTCGGCCTCGGCCATGCAGTCAAGAGTCTGAGGTGGTCGCGTTGGGGGAGCTGGTCAGATCTACAGAAAGTATAGGAACAAAAGGAAGAACATGAAAAAACATAATTGGCAAACCTGCACTGCACTGATGTCTGTTTTGGGTTGGTGAATGGCTGTCAGCCAGATCTGACTTCAACCCCTTTATGCACGCTTCAAGCAGTTGGCCTTTGTGTTTGGAGACCGTGTCCTGGTTCAAAATCTCCCAGTATTGGCTGAAGGCTACACATTTCTAATACGTTCTAACTCTTTTCTATTGCGAAATCAATTTTGGGCCCCAAGGAATATCTAAGAGTTTGGTTTTCGCATTCTGTTTCACGACTCCAGACCACAAGCTTGCGACTGGAGTGGCACATTCCTTTGCCACTTGAAATTTGACTGTGTGAATCTGTTAGCATGGAATCTCGTGGTATGAGAACCAAGAAAATTCTGCACATCATCAATAGGATTAGGTTTCCCAATTTTCATGTAGCCTGTTGATGTCTCTAAGGTTGCTGAGGGTAATCTCCGGGTGCTAGTCTTGGTCCCCGAACAGCTGCAGAGCGCTACAGGTTTTTTGGAGGTTCATAATTCATAAAAGGTGATTCCGGGAAAGAGGGGTTTAACAAGTCCGTATCTGCAAGTTTCGGGTGTCATATGTTTATCAACCCTACCTGCGATACTAATGCTTGGGATGGCTCCAACATGCTCCAACTGCCAATCAGACAAGGTTTGATGGTTTTAGATTCCAAATCTTTGGGTTTCTGCTTGACGTGAGCATTTTTGGATCAACATGTTGGGGTGCACACGTTGAGACATCTTGGGACAGTTTCTCTCAGCGAAATCTTCATGCTGCATGCCCAGCATTCAAATGGTCGAGCCTCTGCCGAGACGGGCCCCTTGAACTGCCATGTACGGGAATGTCAATTACCCAGGGGTCAAGTGATGTTGTCTTGGGGTTCACTGGAGTCTGAGTCAGAGGCTAGATGAAGCTAGTTAAATATCAGCGGTTCGGAGCTATGGCAGCTATTGTCATCCATAAGCTGTAAAGCGATGGAGGAACATCCGTTCCCTATCAGAGGGGGAGCCAAGGAGCTACAAAGAGCTTTCCAACCACATGATATTTGTTATAATATCATTATTTTATATATATATATTATTTTATTGTGCGTTCCTATTTAGAAACTTCTTATCACTATGAAAACTATTGTTTTTAATATTCCATGTTATATCATTGGTGGGGCCCTTTCTGGTGGCACCTCCCGTGAAATCCCGGGAGTTTTTGCACCGCCAGACAGCAGAACATCGATCTCGAACATCTCGACGTATTTTTGTTGCGTCTGGAGCAGTTGGTTGACCCTCCTGCCAAGCTTGCCCCATTTGGAATCGCCAAGAGTGCAACATGAAAAAGATCTCTGGTTGTGAAACATGTGTGCAAACCAAATAGATATCTTACGAAATGGGATGATTGAATGGAATATCTGGCAAAATTTGGTGCCCCAACTGACTGAGAATACATTTGGGGTGGGTTGAAACCCCCAACGGACCTCCAAACGGTTTAAGCTTAACTTGGCGTTATTGCTTGTTGACCACCCTGCTGGTTCATGGCAGTACCACTCAAGGGTATTCTTATATATCCTGGTGGGGTTCTTGTAAGCGCAAAGGAACTTCATGTTTGGGATTCATTTCCTCACCCAAAGTATGGTTTTCAATGTGCAAACTTGACGATTTTCTGCAGCCGCATTGGCCGCCGCATTGGCAAGTTGCTGCTGCGTGCCTGCTATCCTGGCATGAGTATCGGCCAAGGGCACAGTTTCGCCAGCACAACTGCCTATTCCGGACCGAGACGAGCCAAATTCCTGGTGATCCGGCGCCAGATAATACCAGGCCGCATCGTCAAACCACAACAGAATAATAGAAGCTCCCAGGGCTGCGAAGCAGAACCGCTGTAAAATCGCGGTTGGTGAAGGGCTGGGACTGCCTGGGGAAACGTTTTGTTTGTTCGGTGGTCTAACTTTGTACCTGGGGTAAACATACAAAAAGATGTGGAAAGCCCGAAAAAACATGGGGAAACCCTAGGAAAATGATCTACAAATGGTGGGTTTTCCACATCCATGTTAATTTATCTGCTGGGGTGGGAAGGGATTGAAATGGGGAAGCAAATATCGATGCAAGCAGGACGCACTGATCCGGAGTGCTACTGCTACACCAAACCTTCAATCTCAAAAAGGCCCTCCTGATAGGACGAGGGCAACAACCTAGATGTTTCTCCTCCAAGTATTTGGCCTTGTTTGGGAATGTTTTCAAAAGAGACTAATTACATGATCACAAGAAACATGACCATTTCCTGCCAGGTGTTGGCATTCTTGTGCGAGGTACGGCATGGTCCCTGCGCTGATGGATTTCTCCAATTTTTCCACCTGTTGGATGATCAATCCATCTATGAACTTGATGTACTTACAGGATCTTAGAGGATAGTTCAGTTGGACGTGTTCTTTCATGACCACGCCTGCGGTGCTTCTTGTTGTGCTTTTGTCTGTGCAGCCTCAGCAATTTCATCCACAATGTTGATCGATGTTGGCCATATGTGTTTGGTTTGGCTTCAGTTATGTGGGCGATAATTAGTCTTCATAATTCTTTATATGGTAAGACAAGTACAGATGGAACGCCTGATTGAAAAAAAAAACGCTGACCTTGCACCCAAGGGTCAGTCCCCGAGTTGCCATCCGCTGTTGATGCAGAGATGCTGCTTCAACTGACGACTATAAGTGAGTTGTCAAAACGACTTAAAGTAAGCATCATTTATAGTACGCTGGTTTCTGTCCCCCTTCCTTTTTGCTAGGACTAGCTCCTGTAGGCTAGTCATCAGATAAGAACTTAATACCCTTCTAAAACCAAATGAGTTGGCCCAAGAATATGGTGCCCCAAAATGTGATGGTTTATCAACAAAAAACTGATTAAAACATATTAAAACTGCCATTCAGGCGTGCGCACACACATACACACATTCAATGTGTATCCATTTTTTAGTATTGGGATGTATTGGGTTTTTTGATACCTTACTTGTAGAATTGTTTGAATAGAAAAAATGTGTTTGAAAAAAAGGTGGTCAACCTAGAACAGATCCTCTCAATTTCTCACATATATCCTATATAAATCAACCCATCGAGCATGCTTCAATCCCAATTTTCATGATGAATTGCCAGTTTTTGTGATCAAGATATGTTAAGATTCCAATTATTGTCACACAAAAATCCCGTGAAAATCCCATTGACATCCGCAAGCAATCACACAATCCTACCCGACGCCAGGTGGGTGCTGACACTGAACAAGCGATCGATGGGGGGGCGACACCTCTGATCGTAGCGGCTTACAAGGTGCGTTGTTTTTTTTCCGGGCAGGGCTAGAAGATTGGTGGCCGAACTTTGAAAAGCTTAGTCTGTAGTTCCTATAGTTCTTAAAATCCAGATGGGTCGTTATTTGAACATATTATATTTAAACCAAAAACAAAAAATATAAAGATAGATGGGTCAACGCTGAAGGGATGGGAACAAAAATAATGGGACTTCGATACTGGCAAATTGATTGTTATTTTTGGGGATTTTCAATCTAGTTGGGAATACTTCAGGTATGGTAAGCCCATGCAGAAAAGGTTGGTCAACCGATCCGGGGACCCTAGGGATGGATACTTCACTGACGACCAGCATGAAAAATGGGGGAGGTGAGGGGTGTCAACAAAACATGTGTATATTAATCGGCAAGAACAAGGTTTTTTAACCACAAATCGTGGGGAGATATATATATATACACATATAATATATATATATACATTATATATATATATATGTGTGTGTGTGGGTTTGTCCAAGAATGGCATATGGGCAAACTTGCAATTTCAATGGTGGAAAATGATGATCAACGATTGGGTTGCCCAAGGGCACCAATGTTTGGACAAGCCCTTGGAGTGATTTGATCATCGAAGAGGTGTAGGACGCTCAAACAGCTTGACAGTGGCCATACTCTATCCCCTAGCGACTACGTAGCCCCATTTTGAAGGTTAGATTAGCTGGATCTCACAATTTATGGCGCACACCCACACACTCACACATACAAACACATGTGTATATGTATATACATATATATATATATATATGTATATATATATATATGTGTGTGTGTGTTTAATATTATATATATATATATATGTATACCATGCATTTTTTCATAGATGTCCCATAGAAAAACGACTTGGCTCATATCCCATACATCTAGTCGTTTGTTGATTCCTATCACCGTTTTTCCCATTGTCTCATATTGTCTCCCCATTTTTTCTTGGGTGATGTTCTGCGGATTTTGTTGTGTGTGTGCGCACCTAGTTTTTGTATGTTTTTGTTGTATTTCTTGGTTCTTTATACTGAGTTGCTATCCTACACCCATGTTCGAAGGGAATATGTTGTACACGGCCGCCACTAACATGGTGAAAGTTAATCATCCTGGTGATTTGGTGGTCATTGTTGCTGTTTGGTGTTCGACGGGTGATATGCAATTCCGAGACTTGAGGGGAAAGTTTACAGTTTCAAATCAAGGGTAGGAATCACGGTTTTCTTCTGTTGGTGAAATATGTGAAATCCCCATGTTTGGATGTTTGGTAAGCTCGCTATAGTATTTTTGGCGGTTTAGTCCACTATTTACGTTTGGATAGATATCCCATGCATGTGATTCTCCCATCCGCCCTCGCAGGGTGATGTTGCCGTAGTCGAGCTGCTATGTCAGATGAAGGCTGCCAGTGAGGGCTACCAACAAAGATGTAGCATCACCCCGTGCCGTAAACCATCCTCGACTTTCCGAATCTAACATAATCTAACCATTTAAGATTGAAGTGGGATAATTAGTGTTTTATATCATATCAAGATATATTAAGCATAACCTAAAAAGACGTATCTTAGCATTTAAATGGGACGGTTAAAAAACGATACAAGTTTATCGTTGGATTTACCACATGAACCAAGTAGCTTGTAAACTAGTGCCTTACAAAAAAAAAAGGCCTCGCACCATGCCAGACTTACCTCCCAAATTAATATTAGCATTTGGAAGCAGAAACAGATTTGAATATGGGCTGCAAGGAAAAAACACACATATATATATATATATATATACGTATATATATACATATTATCTAATATACGTATGTATACAGTTCGTATGGTAAAAACCGCATGGTTTCCTGTAATTTTGTTTCGTTTCAAGGGTGACATAAACACTTCCAGAAACTCAAAGATTAGCAGCAGCAAATGCCATACCTGAAGTATTTGACACTGAAAACCAGCATTTGTAATAAAACATGTCTCAGTTGGACAGTAAGAAGTCAGTATGTTCCTTGGAAAGTGTTCAGTTGGTTCCCCAGATTCCATATGTTTGATGGTTAACTTCTCATGTTCCCGTCACATGTTTCTGCCAAAATTTTAGGGAAATGGCCAGGCATCAGTGAACCAGCCTCAGTCCCACAATGCCTCGCCACTCTTTGTGGCAGCAGAGAATGCTCATGCAGAAGGCCCGGGTCACCATGGGCGCTAAGTCTATGGAAAAGTCTTCAATGCGGCTAATTGAGCTGGCCTGCCCGCCTTCGGCTTCTGTTGAACTCTCTGAGATGGCGATGGAAAGAGATAGTGTCTTTTGGAAATTTCAATGCATAGAGATAGATATCATGTTTGATGGAAACTGAGTGTGCCACAGTTTGCTTGTCATAGCTAAGCCTGTCCCGCTTGAGATTGAAATATATTCATGGTTGAGCCTGGCAAGTGCGCCATTTAAAGGGTTCCTTTTTGTGTCCTTTTATAGCTAGGTTGTATAAACGATGCACTTTTTGAAAGCTTGATATGAATGGCTATGAATTAAAACCTTGGCCTTGACACCCTATCACCCAGCTTTTTGCAGGGATGAATCATCACCCGCCCCTTGCCAGACCTGGGTGATGTGCCATTTTTATTGGAACATCCAATGTTTCATGATGAAAGCACGAGTTTCCTGTTAAAAATCACATTACACAATCAATTTACCCGCTCATGATAGCAATTTGCAAATTGAGCACTTATAACCCATGATCATTCAAAACCATGAGCCAGGTATGGATCACAACCCCGTTAAGAGGGCCGGTATGGTCTAGTGGATAAGACGCATCCCTCATGCGTCAGACCCGGGCTCAATACCCGGGTGCAACACTAGGCGGACAGGCGGGCCACTACCCCACCCCTGCAGTTAAGGGGATG
>Ga0126342_10022830_pt1 | contig 10290 bp, 12 predicted proteins | sample Cyp1metagenome_FD_92528 | JGI IMG/M metagenome (GOLD analysis project Ga0126342, IMG submission 92528) | Coral microbial communities from Lord Howe Island, Old Settlement Bay, Australia - Cyphastrea 1 metagenome | ecosystem: Host-associated > Invertebrates > Cnidaria > Coral ... | reverse complement strand
CACCCCACCCCACCGGTAACTGATCATGAAAGACCAGTGCCTGAGTCTGTACGACCACCCCCCCGGTAACTGATCATGAAAGAGCAGTGCCTGTGTCTGTACGAGGGCAGGAAAGATGATGAGGTTGCCGTGCCTGTGTGTGTACAGGAACATGAGTCACATGACCGTTATTGTCCCACCCCACCCCACCGCACCCCGCAGCGAACAATGATGAAAGTGCAGTGATTATGTCCAGAATGAGAGATGATGAGGGTGCGCAAGTGAGTGACATTTTGCTCACTGGGTGCGCAAGTGAGTGAAATTTCGGGTGGGCAAGTGAGGGTCTGGCCCTAGGGCAACATCCGGAGTTGTGGGATGATCATCCAGGTCGTTCCCAGCTGATTTTTTTTTTCGTTTTCTCAGCACCAAAATGGGTGTAGAATGTTTATGAATATACAGAAACATAGTGAACTTTTCAAGGGGAGCAATGTGGACAACACAATTTTTAAACGACTACCATAAATGGATGGTTGGAATCCCCTTTTATTGCGATGACTTGTGGATGGTTTATGGTTATTGGCTTTACCACATTATCTAAGACTAAGGGGATCCAAGGAGTCCCTTGTGTCTTGTTCACCGATCTCAGATGCAGCTGCCATGCGTGCCGTGGCCATGAAGAACGTACACATTGCCGAGGAGGCTCCTGCAGAGATGGAGGCGCGAACCAAAGCGGGGCCAATAGGTTTTTTTGGCCCGCCACCTTGTTTTTTTGACCCACCACCTTGTTTATTTGACACACCCCTTGTTTTTTTGCCCCCCTGTTATTAAAACCCCCTAGCCCTAACCTTGTGTTTTGTATTGTTCTCAACCGTTTTTTTTGACCCCGTGACCTTGTTTATTTGACCACCCCCTTGAAATTTTTGACCACCTGTTTTTTAGACACCCTAACCTTGTTTTTTGTATTGTTCTCAACCGCTTTTTTTGACCCCCACCACCTCTTTTTTTTTTCCTCCCCCGACTTTTTTTTGACCCCTCATCTTGTTTATTTTGACCACCTGTATTTTTAACACCCTAACCTTGTGTTTTGTATTGTTCTCAACCGTTTTTTTTTGACCCCCTGACCTTGTTTATTTGACCCACCGCCTTGTTTGACCCACCACCTTGTTTATTTGACCACCCGCGTGTTTTTTTTGACAACCTGTTTTTTTTGAACACCCTAACCTTGTTTTTTGTATTGTTCTCAACCATTTTTTTTGACCCCCTGACCTTGTTTATTGACCCACCACCTTGTTTTTTTGATCACCCACCTTGTTTTTTTGACCCCCTGGATCTGATTGCCTGACCCCCATGAAATTCATTAAATTCATTGTTTTTTTTTTCGCGGCAGGTTTTTTTTTGGGGGGGTTCCTGGTTCTATGCTTTCCTATTTTTCTGCTGTTCTGCATCTCTGCTTTTCTGCTTCTTTGCTTTTCTGCTTTTCCGCCTTTTGCTTTTCCTGCTTCTCTGCTTGTCTACTTCTGCTTTTCTGCTTCTCTGCTTCTTTGCTTTTCTGCTTGTTGCTTTTCCTGCTTGTTGCTTTTCCTGCTTTTTGCTTTTCCTGCTTCTGTGCTTTTCATGCTTCTCTGCTTTACCTGTTTCTTTTCTTTTCTGCTTCTCTGCTTTCCCTGCTTCTCTGCTTTTCTGCTTTTGTGCTTCTGTGCCTTTCTACTTCTACTATTCTACGTTTTCTTTTCTTGAGTCATGCGTTTTTGCTGCTCTACGTCCTGCTCCTCTGCTTCGCTGCTTCCTGTCTTTACTGCCCTTTTCTTTTGCTTTATTCTCTCCTGTTTGTATCCTAAATGAAACCTTAAAGACCCTAGGTGAAGCCCAAAGAAACCCAAAGAAATCCTGGTAAGAACTCCTGATAAGAACCCCCTACATGAAACCCTAAATGAATCCTAAAGAGACCATAAACTAACTTAAAGAAACCATAAATGAAACCCTAACGACACTTTGAATGACACCCTAAATGGCACCCTAAAGAAACCCTAAGCGACAATTTTAAAAAAACTAAATGAAACACAACTTGAAATTCTGAAGAGCCAGTAAACGAAACCCTAAATGGAACACTAAAGAAATAAAGAAACCCTAAAGAAACCTTAAATTAAACCCTAAAGAAACCGCAAATGAAACCCTAAAGAAACTCTGAATGAAACCCTAAAGAACCCCTAAATGAAACCCTAAAGAAGCACCAAAGAAACCCACATGAACGTTTGGAAATCCTGATAAGAAATCCCGATAAGAAACCCTTATATGAAACCCTAATGAAACCCTAAAGAAACCCTACAGAAACCCTAAAGAAACCGTAAAGAAACCCACATGAACTTTTGGACATCCTGATGAGAACTCCTGATAAGAAACCCTACATGAAACCCCAAAGAAATTCTAAATGAAACCCCAAAGAAACCCTCAACCAATAGAAACCCCAAATAAAACCTTAAATGACACCATAAATGAAACCGTGAATGAAACCCCAAAGCAACTGGTTATAGATGATACACACACGTATATATACATATGTAATACAAACCATATACATTTATTTGACACACACAAACATACATACATACATACATACCATACATTACATTACGTTACATTACATTACATTACATTACATTAATACATACACACAAGCATACGCACACACACACATTCACACATTCACACATACATACATACAGACAGACAGACAGAGACAGACAGACAGAGACAGACAGACAGACAGACATACATGCATACATACAGACAGACAGACAGACAGACATACATACACACACACATGCACACATACATACACACATACACACATACACACATACACACATACATACATACATACATACATACATGAACATACATACATTCATACATTCCAACATGCATACATTCATACATTCATACATACGTACATACATACATGCATACATACATACACAACATACACAACATACACAACATACATACACAACATACATACATACATACATCCATACATGCACTGCATACACGCATACATGCATGCATGCATACATGCATACATGCACACATGCACACATGCAGCATGCATGCATGTGTGCATGCATACATGCATACATGCATACATGCATACATGCATGCATGCATACATGCATACAGGCGTACATGCATACATGCATACATGTATACATGCATACATGCATACATGCATACATGCATACATGCATACAGGCATGCAGGCATGCAGACATGCAGACATGCAGACAGGCATACAGGCATACAGGCATACAGGCATACACGCATAGACACACACACACATACACACAACATAATAACATACATTTATACATACATACCGACAGACAGACAGACAGCCAGCCAGACAGCCAGCCAGCCAGCCATGCATGCATGCATGCAGGTATGCATACATACTTACATACTTACATACTTACTGACATACATTACATACATTACGTACATTACGTACATTACATACATTACATACATTACATACATGACATACATTACTTACATTACATACATTACATACATTACATACATTGCATACATTACATACATTACATACATTACATACATACCTACATACCTACCTACATACCTACCTACATACCTGCCTACCCACCTACATACGTACATACGTACATACTTACATATGTACACACGTACACACGTACATACGTATATGAGCAGCGACCAAAACCCCATGTATTCGTTTTATCTTGGGCTCAAAGTAAGACGACCTCGTGGAAGTGAAAACCGGCAGCGCGGAAGAAACCAGGTTTCGCGGAAGCGCCGCGGAACCCGGAAAAGCGTTTCTCGCCACATTCCAGATATGTTCGCGGAAGCGCTGCGGAAGTGAATTGTAGTGCGGGACCGTCCGCGGAAGTGGAAACTGAGGCCGCGGAAGTAGCGCTGAAGTGTCCGCGGAAGTGTTCGTATAAAGGAATAAAACTCAGGTTTTGGCCACAATTCACAGAGAGAAAGAGAGAGAGATATATATACATATATATATATATATACGCCATTATACGCCCATATATCTATATCCCATATGTCTTCTCTCTTTCTTTCTCTTTCTTTTTTTTTCTTTCTGTCTTTCTTTTTTTCTTTCTCTTTCTTTCTCTTTCTTTCTTTTTTTTTCCTCTCTCTCTCTCTAATATATATATAATATAGACCGATCTATGGTCATGCATGCATTATGTATTTCCATCTAAGAAATTGCCAAAGGGTTGATTGATGGGTTTTTAACCAGCTGGGATATGAACATCTCCTGTAAAAACACGGATGTCACCAATAAAGAATGTGGATATTTTGTGTTGCAAGATTGCCAGTGGCCGGTGAATAGAATAGATGGTTGGTGTTGTTTAGTTGTGCCATTTTGATGGAGGCATGCACGTTCTATTGGCTTTCCATTTGCACTATGAGTAACGCTTCATGTAACTGAATGTGTTTTTCTTGATGCAGAGGTGCAGGATTTACATGCCATTTGGCATATCTCTTGCACTTACTTTTCAATGAACAAGTTTCTCACCAAATGACGGGTGATGATGGATGGCCCAACCAACAATAATGTATCTTTACATTTCTGGAACACTGGAACACGAATTCGATATTCAAGACAACCGGAAAACCCAAATTGTTTTTTTTCTTCTCACCCCTGAGAGAAGTTCCCAAAACCAAGAGCCACCAAGAAAGAACCCCATGCGAGAAATCACATAGAAAAAAGACTCAAGTGACGAAAGATTGAACGCCCATCATCTTGCCGATGATGACCCAATGATGACTGAACATACAGTGGATTTTCCAGGCCGAGTCAGTGCCTGTCATCATCACTCCCCGGCCGCGCCAATCCATGGCTTCCAATTTTTCAGGCGAGATTTGTGCAGCGGGAAGTCGTGACCCAAAAATTGGAGTTGAAGTGGGATATTCCCCCGCAAAGTGTGTACAGTATAAAGTAGAACTAGTGGTTTTATCAGACTATAGAAATGCGGATGTGGTCAGTAATTTTGTGGGATTTGAACAAATCAGGAGTGTGACCAACAAAGAAGACATGAGGATCATGAGGATGGCTCAAAATTTTCCCACCCCAAGCATGTTGAACATCCATCAGAAACCATTGTTTAGTATATAGGGGATTCACTACCATTGTCTTTAGTAGGGGATTCCATAGGGAGTGTTTCAGATGGGATGGGACTGACCAAGCAGGATTGGGATGGATCCGCCCTGAAGTGAGACCGGAAGGGCCTGGCCCTTGATGGGATGCCACCAGATTGACATGTTTGATATGGGGTTGTCTCAAACTTGACGGCCAAAACCCCACGGTTTCCCATCGTTTTCCCATCAAGATGACAACGGCTCGAGCTTCAAACCGATCCATGTTTTGACCCCGTCAGATGCTGCGCATCGATCGTCCGTGATTACAGACACCGTGATTGCAGAGCCGGAAATTTGGGAGAATGAGCAGGACCTGGGAGAATTTCTTCAGTGGGAAGAAGTTCATTTCCATCCCAGTTGGAATTAGATTAGTGAGACATGTATGGTTATATAGTGTTGTATGAGCAATAAACACCTTACTGACTGGGATGCGTATCCGAGTAGTAGTTGTCAATATCAGATGGCGCTAAGACCAGGGTCATTTCATGTAGATGCCGAAGATATTGCTAGAAGCACATGATATCACGATGCCGCCTATGTTTCGTATAATTTATCATATGGCTAATACCATTTCTGTCCCAGGATGATTGTCATAGGAATTCTGTCTACAGGAAGACATCACATTCCCATGATTGCTATCACTACTATTACCAGTAGTACCGCGCAAGGCGGTGGCGGAAGTTTCAAGGATAGGACACTACAGGAGAGGTGAGTTGCTGTGTTTCCCAACTACATACATGATGATGCGGTTGACATATGAAATCGAGCTCTCGCTACATTCTCGTGCGCCTTTTCCCGACTTTCATCTCCCAAAAGCGCTCCGAACCCAACAGTGTTTTAACATTTTCAAGTGGAAATCGAGCTCTCGCTGCAGTCTCGTGCACATTTTGTCGACCTCATCGTCCAAAAGTGCTCCGAGCCCGGCACTTTTTTTTTTAACGATGTTTATGTGAAACCGAGCTCTTGCTACAGTCCTGCGTGCATCTTGTCGACCTCATCTTCAAAAAGTGCTCCGAGGCCCTCAGTTTCTAACGATCTTTTGTGAAATCGAGCTCTCGCTACAGTTACAGTCCTGTGCACATTTTGTCGGCCACTTGTCCCGATCGAGCCGCGAAACCGCGGAAACAGAGACCCTCCTTCGGCGACCACGGCAGCCACTTTACCCGAAAAAATAAAGGGTTTCGCGCCTGAGAGTTGTTTCAAGTTTGAACTCATGCGTTCCCGATCTCTCACACTTCCCAACTACATTCATGATGATGTGGTTGCCATGATGATTGAGGCGACCATCATGGTGAGAAAACCAGCCATGACAATCGTTCGTAATTCGGAAGTTTCCTAAGTAAATTTCCTTTGCCTATCCATATTTGTTACCCAAATACAACAAGGTTTCTGCAGGACTAAAGGTTAAAAATAACCACCGGAGGGGGGAATTTGCCATCTTACCTCAACCCTGTATAACTGGGGTATAACATGGTTAGTCCCCACTTCCTGTCACTGATCACCTTGGGGTCAGGACCCAGGGCAGAATCAGAAGCGGCGGGGGGAAGTGAAAAAACAACTGGGTTGTTTGCCACCGAGCCCCTGAGCTTTGCAGTGGGGTGTTTTTTTTTTTTTTTAACTGCTTCTGCAGGAGAAAACCTATAGAGAAACCCCAAGAAAAAAGGGATGAACTATGGAACATCACCATGTTTTGTAGGGAAATACTCTATACACCATAGGGTATAGAAACCCTAAGAACATAGATATAGGAGAAATGGACACAAATGTGCAGGGTTTTCATTTCCACGTTACCTCCCTGGGGGTTCTCATTCTACCGTGTTGATCTATGTTAATGCTATTGTGCCATTGGGTTTGGCACATTGGTTGACGTTTGGGCTAGCGGTTTGGGCAGATGCCCAAAGTTCGTTTCTGTGGATTGAACATAGTTGAATGGTTGAACGGAAAAAACACTTACTCGGCTTGGGTAGCCAGTTCTTTTCAAAAAAAACTTACATTCCCTGCTGTGCACACAATTGGAACGATTTTTTACAGGGAATCTCCAAATATCTCCAAATCCACGTTGAATCCCTTCTTTGTTTTGTGTGTGACATCCACAGTTTTGTTTGTTGGTTAGACTCCAAACGTGTGTTGCTTCATCCGCCGGGTTTCACAATGAAGTCCACAAATCTCATCACAAATCTCATCGCGTTTCTCTTGCTGAAATGAGCATGCCTGTTGCTTGAATCCCCTATTTCCAGTGGTAGAACTGACGCATGCGGATATGGGTTTGGGTGGAAGAATCGGGTCCCTCAAAATCCAGTGGTTTATCGTCATTTTCCCCATTCCACAAGCATTCAACTATGTCGAAATGCAATATTTTCTGAATTTCCACTAGTTACCTCTGGTAATTTGTGCCATGGCGCTACGGGAAAATCTAAAATCTACCATTTCTACTAGGAAGATCTATGGCACAAATGGACCATAGCGTTCCCAGGCCCCACGCCATCGGCTCTCAGGCCTCATCGCGCAAGCGGAAGACTTCGGCTCCAAGAAACGCATGCGGAAGTCGCAGCTCTTGGCCGAAGAGTGCCATGGCCGGCTGAAGGGCCTTGAAGGGTGAAGCCCCGGTGGAGCCCTTTGTGACTATGGCCCAGTTCGATGATGTTGCTATTAAAGAATATCCGATATGACCATCCCATTAAAATCCATTAAAATCCATTAAAGACTGATTTGAGCATATTTGAGCTACAATAGAGGATTTGGATGGATTAGGTGATTTTGGGTGTAAAGGAGGTAGTCAAGATTGGGGGTTCAAAATCACTGCTTTGGGGTGGGGCATATTTTTTTTATCTATATATAGTTCTCTCTGGAGGTAAAGGGCACTAGGTTTGCCTATTGACTACAGGTGGGAATGGATGGCATTAATTACAGCTGTGTGTTTGCCTGTTTTTTCCCTGGGAACATTGGGCCAATTCTTTTGCGCTCAGTGGTTTAGGATAATTCGCCCATATTCTCCCACATTTCGGGGCATATAAAATCATACAAATAAATGAATATAACAAGTGTATCTATAGAAATGTATATAATATTATACAATACATATACATATTTATACACACACATATACATATGTTATATGTAGATCATATGTATTACATGTTGTTTGCCTTGGAACGTTTAGATTTTTCCGACGCTGACCCAAGGAGTCGAAAGCGGGTGGCCGAAAACCAGACCTTGCCGCAGAAGATCATCTCTTCTGGATGGTTGGCCGGCTAAGCGATGGGATCCGAACAGCACTGTGCTGGCCACAAGTGGTGGCTGTGATATATATATTATATATATAGATGAATATATATATATATATATATAGAATTATATAGATGTATATATATATATATAGAATTATATAGATGTATATATATATATGTATGATTATATATATATATAAATGTATGATTATATATATATAATTGGGATATTTAGCCTATAGAACTTTTAGAGCTTATAGAACTTATATGATATAAATTGGCTTTTAATCCCATCCCCTGTTCATATGAATGGTCCAAGAATATGTCAATTTCCCCTCCTACACCATGGCTTGGGGGAAACGGCCCAATGAGTTGGGATGGGGCTCCTATCCATATGGCCAAACATAGTCCACCCCAAGTATGACAAATGGATGCGCAATACACGTGCAGCATTGAAAGACGATCATGATGTCATGATGATATCAGAGAAGCTGGCATGATGAGAAACAAAACCCGTTTTCCTTCTTCATTTGTCACAATCCTTTTGGTTTGTCGGGATCCTTGGATTCCAACACGCCAAAGCAGTTGATCAATGACCGAAGAATGGGTCGAGTTGATCGGGTCTACGGCTGCCACATCATATACGATACCTCCACAATACCTCCATGGTTTATCTCTTGTCTCAAGAATAATATATACATACATATACATATACATACATATATATATACATACATATACATATACATATATATATATATATTTTTATATACATATATATATATATATACATTTACATACATATATATACATTTACATATATATATATAGATATATGCGGATAGATATTTGTATATACGTTAAAAGATATAGACTGATAGATGAGATAAGATGAGATGAGATGAGATGAGATGAGATAGATAGATAGATAGATAGATAGATGGAATGAATAGCATAGCATAGAATAGAACAGACTAGATAGTTAGATGAAATCCATCAGGGCAACCATACCCGCACCTTCAGCCCGCAACCGCCCCAGATACCGCACGTCCAGGTACGAGAGCTTAAGTGGTGGCCTGATTTTGTTGAACTGCGGCTTTGTGGCATGGCAAACGCAGAGCAAAGCCTTAGAACCGCGGCGAAAACTACGATGACCTAAAAGGAAAGGGACTTAAATTGCAAGGGCCAGAAAAAGTTAGAGTAGCTAATGCCATCCAAAAAACGATAGAATAAGTAATTTATCATAATCTATCATTATTTTAGGAGGATTTTATGTTTTTCTTTTTTTTGGGGTTGCTTTTTTGCAATAGGAACATCATCTTTGATAGCAACCTCCGATGCCGAAAAGTTGCAAAGCTGGAAATGATGGCGAAAACATGGTCCAACTACCACTCTGGACATACCTTTTCGACTGTCTTTTTTTTGGGTTGCCATACATCAATCCAACATGTGGATTCTTCGTGGATGTTCATTGATCCATTCACGGATGATCTTTCTGAACCTTGCATTCTATTTTTTCCCATAGTTCCATAGTGTGTCGTAATTCATAGACGTTTTTCATCTCAAAATTTGGGATAGCCTGTTATTTCCGGGTCAGACGGAAAAAAATCCAGTGTCTGGAACATTCTCATGGCTAAGTTCAATAGCTAAAGTGTTTCCAAGTCAAAAAACGTTGAACAAAAACAGTAAACATCACCCCCAAATTGGAATGGCCATGAAGAGTGAGGTAGTAAGACAACCATCAATTCTATATAGATTTGTAGCTGTACCCATACATATGTACAAATATATACATGTGTGCGTATTTATCTACAAGAAAAGAGTAAATACCGCCTTGTTGTTCCGCGTTCATCCCTGGTACATGTGTACACACACACACATATATATATAT
>Ga0126342_10022829_pt1 | contig 10290 bp, 4 predicted proteins | sample Cyp1metagenome_FD_92528 | JGI IMG/M metagenome (GOLD analysis project Ga0126342, IMG submission 92528) | Coral microbial communities from Lord Howe Island, Old Settlement Bay, Australia - Cyphastrea 1 metagenome | ecosystem: Host-associated > Invertebrates > Cnidaria > Coral ... | reverse complement strand
TTGACCGTCCCACACCTGCCACACAAAACGGACTTGAAAATGTGATCCGTGGTTGACCGAAATGGGTGTTTTGTAAAGCTTTCAAGAAGCATAAACTTTGTTCCTCCTGAAGTATATATATATATATATCTGGGTAAATTTAATCACGACCTCACTCACTGTTCCCCGAACCCTGGTTTATATTAGGGAAAATCATCCCCTTTTATGGCCGAACTATTCAGGTTAGTGAAATATCACAATTTACCCAGATGATGGTAAATGGTATGGTTTGCATCATGAATGGTAAAAAAAACAGTTAAATACATCAACTGGTAATTACATCAATGATAAAGTTCGATGATTTTCCCCCTAAAATCGTCATTTTTCGACCTCGAAGGAGATTGGAACTGATGGCCAAGGAGGGTGAAGGTCTGCCTGGAGTGATTGGTTGAACTGTCATGAACTGTCATGAAATCACTGCGCACATATGGTCTACTGAATCCTCAGAAGTATTTTCATGTGTATTGAAATGTATTGAACAAATGTACTACTTTTAGAAGTTCTTGTCTTCTTTGCTGTGGGGTGGAGCTGATATTTTCTGGTATTTGTTCCATAGGGAAATATACATATTGCACTTGTGGTTCTTATCTGGTGTGGTTGCAGGGTACCCCAGAAGTGATGGCCAAGTACTGATCAGCTGGATAAAAAATTGGCCGGCCATGCGGTGTTCCAAATGTGTTTGGTGCGGTAAAACATGGGTAAAACAGGGGTGTGAAGAGACCGTACAAAGGTTATGTTTAGACAAGAACATGTATCAAGAACCTTATGAAAGACATGGGTAATTGTTGTGGGTCATGGTTGAAACACAGGGTTATTGTCTCCAGGCCTGGATCGCTTTGGGGAATTTGACAATCCATTGTAAACTTGTGATGGTCAACGACCTGAATCTGAATTGAGAAGAAATAGGGATGCATACTCCCAGCATGAGGACCTTTGACCATGACATGTTTGAAAGTTGTTCTCTAAGATTGAAAAAAATAATGTGCTTGTGAGTCGTCTAAAACAACAAATAAATGGACTTGCCAACCGTAAGAGAAACTTCATCAAAAACTCCTAAGACTTAATTTGATCTCAAGTATACAGGCAATTTGTTTCTGCATTCCTTTTTTGTGTACACATTTGATCTCAATTCGGAGAAACGCAGATGTTTGCAGGTCAATCTGCCACGATCGGAACCTTGATGCATGCGCACAACAATCACAAGTTGATCAATGCCTATGAGAAGAAAACCACCGTGGTTCGATTCTTGGTAGCACCTGGGAAAACCTCACCTGGGAAAACCGCGTGACGCGGTGTCTTTTGCGATGACCAAAAGACACCGGAACAATTTGGGTCCAGTAGAGGAAAAGAGCCCTAGCAAAAACTGTAAATTCACAAGTGAAAATCTGATGTGCTCTGAAAGTTTGCCCAAATTTGATGCTTTGGACGATTATCTACATGATTTCTTCATTATTCAATAGCCATAAATTAAGGTCCCATCCTGTCTTTTTGGGCAGATCCATCTGAATTTTGTCTGCATGTTGGACCGTGACTGCAGACTTCAGTGTAATTCAGAGGGGTAAGTCAACCACCAACCAGTTATTGTTTCACAACATTTTCACAACATTTTCATAACATTTCACAATTGAGATTCCCTCCATAGTTCTGGGTAAATTTCATCACGACCTCACTGTTCTCCCGAACCCTGGGAATCATGGTTTATTTTAGGGAAATCATCCCCAAATGGCCGAACTATTCAGGTTTGTGAACTGTTATAATTTACCCAGATAGTTTCACAGCACTTGGGATGACTATGGATGACTTGGTCCAGGATACTTCGAGAATGTGTTGATGCAGCAGCGGAAGGGTGTGACTTGGCAGCTTTTCCCCCTACTAGTTGGACAATATTAACCTACCATCTATCGTCAATATTTGGCGAACATCATATATATATATTATGTATATACAGTATACATCATCTGCATATCATTATCATTTACATTCATTTACCTGAAATTTCTACTTAGACATAATCGACGAAAGAAAACACAGCATCAAATATCACCTACAGTAAAATCACCTATCTACTACTGGTTGGTGGTTTGGAACATGAATTTCATTTTTCCATATATTGGGAATGTCATCATCCCAACTGACTTTTATATTTTTTAGAGGGGTAGGTCAACCACCAACATGACTATCATCTACTGTAATTTTGTATATTTCCGAAGGAGCTGCGTAGGTAACCCCTTCACGGAAGTCGCGAACGGAACACATATCCTGTTGATTTTCCGGTGATTGGCACTTAGTTTCAGGGTCAATCTTGAGTTTCGGGGATGTGAGCATAATACAAATATATATATGTATATATTAATTTTACATGTGAGATATATCTATATACATACTTAATATACATCTATTTTAATAATATTACATATATTTACATATATTATAAACATATATATATATACACGTGTATTGTTCTTCTGTGCCTTCACAGTCCAACATTTCGCAGCCCTTTGCAATTCTTTGGCAACGGTTTGGGATTTTGCGAGTGGCAATCCTGGCACGTTTCAGCTTGGTGAAGTATGAATGAACATTTACCCAGATGGTTACTGAAACTGTTCCAACAATGTGATGTATATAATTGCAATGTTAAGAGATATATATATATATTAAAAAAAAAAAACATTTGGGCAATGAAGAGAAGAACCAGGAAAAGACAGAAACCTTGACAACTAACAAATCTACTAGACAGACACTATGAATTAAGATGAATTAAGCACATGTTGAATTATATTTTGATACATGATTTCTTTTCTTAAAAATTGCACATACATTGTATTAGCTAATTTTCTTAGATATTGTGCTTCCCTTAGCAAAGTACGTGACATCATTCGTGTAGCATTTCTTGAAACTCGCTTTGGCCTTTTTTTCATTTAATGTGGTCCCCGAGTTTGGTGAAACGCATCCCACCTGGGAATCGAAAAAAAGGGCACCAGGTCTACCAGGTACCGTACGGACATTGAATCATAACTTACCCTCTGGTAAACGTTTACATATTTGTGGAAAATCACAATTTTTAATGGAACTCACTATTTTAATGGCCATTTTCAATAGCTATGTTAAATTACCAGAGGGTATCCGTGGAATCATGTTTTTTTTCTCCAACTACATTACATAGTACAATGGCATAACAACGTCTATACGTTGGGAATACTCACGAAGCAGTATACATATATACCATACACATACCATATATACCCAATTAAATTTATGTTAATCAAATTTAATCCGCAAAAATGGTGGATATATCATTGATTTCCTATGATTTCCTTGTATCCCCGTGACTTATCCGTTTAACATCAATACCACGATCAGACAAACATATCTAAATTATCCAATGTTGATCAATATTTTTCGCCATCATGAGCATTAATCATCATTATCCAAACACCATCAAATATCCAACGTCACTCTTCATATTAGATATCATTAATCATTAATATCCAAATATCCAGTGTCACCCATATATAATCCACTATAATCCACTATATAATCCACTATATAATCCACTATATAATCCACTATATAATCCACTATATAACCCACTATATAACCCACTATAATCCACTATAATCAACCATATAATCCACTATAATCCACTATAATCCACTATAATCCACTATAATCAACCATATAATCCACTATAATCCACTATAATCCACTATTTAATCATATTAGATCCAGGTGATGGATTTGAAGAGCTTCACCTTCTGGAACGCGCAACTCATTCCCTGGCACCTTGGACGCACCGGCCCGGGATGGTCGGTCCTATTCACTGGATGGTGGCCTCCAGTTATGTATGTTGGTATTTACACCCCATGAACTATAGTTATCTGGTTGGTGGCTTGGAACATGAATTTTATGACTTTCCATTCAGTTGGGAATGTCATCATCCCAACTGACTTTCACTCCATCATTCTTCAGAGGGGTAGGTCTACCACCAACCAGTTATTCTATATCTATCATAAACCATAGAACTCAGTCACTTTTTTTAAGGCAACTTTTCACGCTACGTCTGGGGCCCCATCCTGTGTCGCAAGGAAAAACAACAGATCCATGCAGCTTTGGTACAAATTTCCATAGTAGGTGAATGATTGCCACAGGAGAATTTTGGGGTGATTTCAGGCTTTTCACGTCTCGATTTCATCAGTACATACCCATGATACCCTTGATACCCATTCTATCTGTCTGTATCTGGGGTATTGTGAACATGTAGCTGTTAAGATCAACCAAATGGAGTTGATCATTCTACTTGCTGTACCCCATTCTCTGGTACTGTTTCACCCTCTGGTAAACTAACAAAAAGCTATGGAAAATCACCGTTTTTGATAGCTAAATCAACGAACTAAATGGCCATGTTCTATGTCGCAAAAGTGTATCTTAAATTACTAGAGGGATTCCAAAAACAGTAGAAGCCATTAATCCCATTAGGATCCCATGAAAAGTCACCATAAACTTACTGGTGCTAAACGTAGGGAATGGATGGGTTGCTGGGGGTTGCTGGGATGATGACATTACTAGTGATGGATTGGATCATTCCCGAAAATTCCCTGCTAAGCTAAGCACCAGTAAGTAAAACCAGCCATTTTTTTCTCACCACCACGGCGCAAACTGCTGCGCTCCCGAGGATCACTCTGCTGGCCATCGGTTTCTACATCGGGGCATCGGCCAAAATGGTCCTGGGGGGACGCATCTCTCTGGGAGCTCTGGTGACCACCATCAACGCGCCCTGACGCTGCTAACGGAAAGGGACGACCCAAAAATTTGGGATTTATTCTTGGGACTTCATCAGGTTTAGTGAGATTTAGTGAGATTTATATAACTAAATTTTTCATGCAATGGCTTTCTTTTTTGGGATCTATAATGGGTTCTACGTTTTTTTTTCCGTTCTGGTAAGTTGTCACAGTATTGAAAATGGCAATTGGTTCGTTGATTTTCGTATATACCTGTGGCCATGACATGGTACAACGGCAGTTGGGTGTTTCAACATATACACAGAAACCATCGAAAAAACACCCGTGAAACCGGGAATAACCAGCGAAAATTGGCTTGACAAGCAATAAGCAAAAGGGATTCACCAAGAAAATTTTAGTTTGACCTTGAACATCCTTGAACTACCCTCTGGTAAACTAACGTAACTATGGAAAATCACCATTTTTAATGGGTAAATCCACCATAAATGGCCATTTTCAATAGCTATGTAACAAATTACCAGAGGGTATTTGAAGAAACTGTGTATATCCATGGTGAACTATCCTGTGCGACTTCGCAAGTTGGGAGCCAACACGGCGGACCGTCGGGATGACTTTTCGGCTTCTCAGTCATCAGCGCAACGTAAAGCGCAACGATTTTCTCCATTTGAATCTTTCGGGATCTTAGATATCTTACCCTCTGGTAAACTAACATAGCTATTGAAAATGGCCATTTATAGTGAGTTTTCCCATTGAAAATGGTGATTTTCCATAGCTATGTTAGTTTACCAGAGGGTAATCTTAGATGGGCCATGATCTCATGAAAAAATGGCGCCTTGTTTGGTCTCCAGCCTCCCAGCATCAACGTGGCGTAACTTTTGGGCTTCTCGTTAGCCTCTGGTAAACTAACGTAACTATGGAAAATCACCATTTTTAATGGGTAGTAAATCCACCATAAATGGCCATTTTCAATATATAGCTATGTTAGTTTACCAGAGGATACCTGAAGCCTTTTCCAAGGCATCACTTCAGTTCTAAGGTGTATAAGGACCTGGGCGACCGGTTTTCGACGATCTTGGACGGCCTAAAGGCCGGGCTGGTGACCAGTCGGGAAGGCTCGCAAGTTGGTTGGATCTCCATCTTTTTGTGACTGGACAAGAACATACAAATACATTATAAAATAATAATATATATATATATGTATGTATATAATATGTATACGGTATATATACATATGTATATATATATACTGTATATATATATACATATATATATATATACAAATACATATACATATGTATATATAGATATACATATACATATATATATATATACACATGTATATATACATATATTGCCTGGGTACAGTATATGAGATAAATGATCCCAAATATGATTGGATAACTTAGCATGGTCATGAAAGACTTATCCTTGATTCATCCCCCCGGTATGGTAAAACAAACCAACACGCATCAGAGGTGAGGTCGCATGAGCCATCCAAAATATTGAGAGTGTCTTTTCTATCTGCTGCTGCTGCTGCTGCTGGTGGTGGTGGTGGTGGTGGTGCTGGTGCTGGTGCTGTTGCTGGTGTTGATGTTGTTGTTGATGTTGTTGTTGATGTTGTTGTTGATGTTGCTGTTGCTGTTGCTGTTGTTGTTGTTGTTGATGTTGTTGTTGTTGTTGTTGACCCCCCATGTGTGTTTGCGCGCGCGTGTGTGTGTTAGCTTGCCGAAGCACGCCAGGCGCTGAGCAAAGCTATCAGCCCTTTGTCTGGGCTCACGATCCAATTCAACTTGGAGACGGACATTCCTGCGCTCCTGGGACTGACTATGAAGATCTCGATTGGATTTATATTTTTAATATATAGTTATATAGATATACTGATTTCATATATATATATATATATGTATATCATATACATATTATATAATATACATATTATATTTATTTGATGTATACAATTACTCGCTGGTCTCTTGTCAAGCCTGGCGAGGAAGTTTTGGTGTTTTCCAACATCTATGTTAGCAAGAAAACGCTCCAACATTATACCTGTTCATTGCGAACATGGATGTCCACACATGTGTGGGGATCCTTGTTTGTTAGAACGATTTGGCAATTTAGCAGCCTCATTTATTGGGACTAGAGTATGTACTGTATATGTATGCACATGATAATATATATATACACATGTATACAATGACAATTCAATACGCATTAATATATACTAGATACTGTAAGTATATGCGATGTACAGACCATGTACTGCGCATACGCTAAGTATCAGAAATCTGGCTGTTCTTGGGGCATCTTCCGGTGTTCCACAACGTATTGCCTTGTTCCTCTGGTAAACTAACATAGGTATGACAAAAAATCACCGTTTTTGGCAGGTAAATCATCTGTAGATGGGCCATGTTTCATCCTTTTTCCGCTATGTCAAATTGCCAGAGTCGGTATGTGGTGAAGTACATGGACTGCCAACTGACTGACTCTGTTGAATGTGTGTAATGTGAGAAACCCAATGCCATAAACCACCCCCAAGATAACCATAAATGGATGGGATTTCAACCATCCAAAAATGGTAGATTTATTCATTGGGTTTACCACAGTTGTTTGGAGGTTTCTCGAACAGTGGAGGACCCCGAGGAAACCCAAAAAGGCGCACTAGGGATTCCCAGTGGATGGTGATACTCCCCAATACATTGGCGAGTCTGAGCCCGGGACTATGAATCAACAGGGCATTCTTACTGGTGCTTAGCTTTGCAGGGAATTTTCGGGAATGATCCAATCCATCACATTCGTAATCTCATCATCCCAGCAACCCCCAGCAACCCATCCAGCAACCCTACGTAAAACGCGGCAGCATTTGAACACCCAAAAATCATATGAATTGGTGATCTATCCCATGATTTCCCCATGAGTCCATTGCAAGTCCATGGCAATAACTAGCTGTAACTAGCTGTCACATCTCCGAGGAGAGCGAAGGTCTTTGATATGAACCAGCAGTTTGCTTTGGAGTATGGAAACCAGCTGCAGAGGAACCAGCTGAGAATGTTGTTTTTGGATGTTTTTGAGCTGTTTGGCAGGACGATAGAACTTGGGCCCCCCAAATCAATAAATATTATCCACAGGATTTTTCAGAAGGAGAACAAAATATGACTTCCAAGTCCTCTTGGAAAAGATAACTGGTTGGTGGTTTGGAGCATTTTTTATTTTCCATTTCATATATGGGATAATCCTTCCCATTGACTTTCATATTTTTCAAGATGGTTATTGCACCACCAACCAGATAAGATTGGGCTTTTAGGTCCTAGCTTTTGAATGCTTTTGATGCAAAAGAATTGAACATCTCAGCCACGAAGATTTCCAGCTTGCAGGGAGTCTGATTGTAAATCGCCATCCCAATGGTCGTGATTTTTTTCACGACGCAGTCTGCGATGTCACCGGAATGATGGGACTTGGACGGTTGGATGAACCGAAAAAAAATCCTGGCGCCAGGTGAATTATGAGAAGAACAATCAACCAGAATTGTTGATTAACAATAGTTAATCCCCATGAAATCTCTTGATGAACGTGGTACGCTCTGGTTATGACCCACATAGCTAACTGGAAAATTACCCATTGATAGATGATTTTCCCAGCTAGAAACCTCCATTTAGTTCAGGGATTTTCCATGGCTATGTTAGTCATAACCAGATGGTACCATCTTTTGACCATGCCACATATGATCAATGACCATTTTAGGAACCTAAATTGGAGGTACCTACCATATATAAGGCCTATGTTTTGGGCCTAAATTTCAGGGAATATCCAAACCATTTCCAAGTCATCACCATTTTCATGGGGATGAAAACACCATCCCCAGTCATGGGTGGTAGGTTTATTAAAATTTATGGCAGCCAGGGTTTCCCACATGAACCATGAATGGCTTCTTGGGGATCAAAAGCCCACCAGTTAGATTGATGGAATATCCCCACTTATATATGGAATAACATATGGATTATATATATAATATATATATATGGGTTAATGAGGGAAAAACAATGCCATAAACCATCCATGACTGGGAATGGTTTACAGCAGCTATAAAAATGCTGATTTGGGGGATGCTTTTTTTGCTTTACCCACATTAACCCATTTATGAACATGTTATACACCATCGTTAACCCTAGTGAAATTGGTAGTTATAGGCTATAGGCTCTCCCATTTGCAGAATTTGACTTTCATGGATTGCATCACCTACCCTCTGGTAAACTAACATAACTATGGAAAATCACCCTTTTTTTATAGGTAAATCGACCACACATGGCAATTTTCAATAGCAAGCTGTAACAAATTACCAGAGGGTATATCCCAGTAAATCCCATAAAACCCCATTTAGTCACCATCAAAGAAACCATGGATCCCAGAAAGCCAGCACCGTTGGTCGGCCGGTCGCGTAGGAACTTTGATGCGGTGCCCCTGGCCCTCGAAAAGCTTCAGCTGGACCAGTCTCCTCTGGCCACTTGGCACGGCGGAGGGGTCCCCTTGTTTTCCTGTCGATTGTTGATGGGGTATATTCCATGATATATATATATTATAATATATATATATTATAATATATATGTATATATATATATATATATATTTATATATACACGTAATTGGATTTTGCTATTCGTTTTCCTTTTCTTATGGGCTTGTATGAAAATAGGGTAGCCCAAACTCCATGGGTTAATCATGGTTAATCATCATTTTCCCTATTAAAGCAGCAGCAATTTTGGGGGTATACCCCATTTTCACAGACATCCATATTTTCTGTCGGGGGCAGAGTCAGTTTTTTTTCCCGTTCTTTTCAGTGATTTTGCCATTTTGCTGTTTTGTGGGGTGTCAAGAATGTTTAGATCACTCATGGTCACTGGTTGAGATAGCGATTCACCCCTTACCCATAGGATCCATGTATGCTATATATGGTAACATTTACCATCAATATACCCCAAATGTTAGCATATATACCATACATGGATCCTATGGGTATAGCCCAATAGGGCGGCCTAAGGGCACTCTCCAGCCGTGGAACCGTGGCACCGTGGAGCCCAGCCGTGGGTTACCTACGGTTTTCACATGTGGGTTACTACTACGGAGTATAACATTTTCATAAATGGGTTAATGTGGGTAAACGATAATACATGATAATACAACATTACCATACATGACCCAAATCACAATTTTTATCACCATTGTTTTACCGTTTTAATTATTCCACTTGAAAATAAGGATTATAGATGATTATAGTGGGATTGTAGTGAATAATAGTGATTTAACCAAGAACAATTGTGTTTTTTCCCGAGAGCGTCTGAGCGCAGGGTTCTTCCAATAGTGGGGGTCTGTAAAACATCCTCTCATCTTCACATCCTCTCATCTTCACATCTTCTCATCTTCACATCTTCTCATCTTCACATCTTCTCATCTTCACATCTTCTCATCTTCACATCTTCTCATCTTCACATCTTCACATCTTCACATCTTCACATCTTCT
>Ga0126342_10022828_pt1 | contig 10291 bp, 9 predicted proteins | sample Cyp1metagenome_FD_92528 | JGI IMG/M metagenome (GOLD analysis project Ga0126342, IMG submission 92528) | Coral microbial communities from Lord Howe Island, Old Settlement Bay, Australia - Cyphastrea 1 metagenome | ecosystem: Host-associated > Invertebrates > Cnidaria > Coral ... | reverse complement strand
TATGGATCCAGGAACGTGTGGCTGAGAACCACCTGCGGATCTGCCCGATCGGTACAAAGAACAATCTAGCCGATCTATGTACGAAACCCATAGGACGCGAAACTTGTGAGAGACACATGAAGAACATGTGTCAGGAGTACCGTCTAGGGAAAGCTGTTGGAGCAAAGAAGTTAGAATCAACAAAGGTGTAGCAAAGCTAGCACCTGCGTTGATGGAGGGGTGTTGAAATTTACACCTCCATATAATTGTCACACAACCACTGTGTTGTACGTATATTTTGGCTCAAGGGTAAAACAGTTGAGTGTGCTGTTTGCTGTGCATATTTTGTGAAAGGTATCCCATAGGATCCCATGATTATAGAGATTATATATATAGCGTTTGTTGGAAAACATTATGATTTATTGAGAAATCCAGCCGATTAGGACCTCGGTACTGCCTTCTCTGACTTGCTGAGTCCTCAAGATGCATGAAGCTTAGTGCTGAGGGTCCTTCGTCCCAATCCTTGATCCGAAGTTGCGGGTTGATTCCAGGTGTTTCCATCACGAAACTGTAAGATGTTTAAAAGGCAGATGTAATCAAGCAGCAAGCATGTATACATTTCATATGCATTGATTTAGATATATTATATTGTATCATATTATATCATATCATATCATATTATATTATATTATATTGTAGATTATTATAGCTTATTATATTTAGTTTATATTATATGATTTTAGTTTATATTATATTATATTATATTATAGTATAGTATACTATATTATATCATATTATAGTATATTATTTTATACAATAGCATATTATACGATATTATATTGTATTATATGTATATTTATATTTATATTATAGTATATTATATTATATTATAGCATATTATATTATATCATATCATATTATATTATAGAATATTATAGATGATTATGATTATTATAGATGATTATGCTTATAGATACTGTATGTAGTTAGATCAGATAGTCTATAATATGTACAATGATTCCCATCATCCTACAATCGCCCAATCATCCTATAGGTTGCTCTCTATGGTGTTCTCTGTGGCCTTGGCTCGCTGGAACGGACAGAGGCTGAAATTCCGACGTGGGGATGTGGGATGGGTTGATAGATGGACCCCCAAAGTACCAAATGATGGGTTGATATATGGTTGATATATGGTTGATATATGGTTGATATATGGTTGATATATGGTTGATATATGGTTGATATATGGTTGATATATGGTTGATATATGGTCGAATGCTGATAATACTAGAAGGATCTAGAAGGAACAAACCATTGGTGAGTCCAAACAGGTACTCTAATGACTTGACGGACACATGAGCATGGCCAGAGGAATCGGCCAAACGTTTGGTGAGAGTACAGCAAAATTTCAGCTTCGCTCGCAAGGTCCAGCAGAAGTTCTTGGACTCACAGACGTTCCGCGAATGCCTTGACATGGCTCCGTGCGAGGCTAAGAGCTGCAAGGTATGGAGTATGGCGAAGTGGCGATGGCCATCGTTGGGAGACAGGTGGTTCCAACTGTGCGGATCCTGGATTGGGGTAACCTGTTGTTTCATGTTGTTTCAGAGGCAGCATGAAACTTGGCATGAAACAGATTTGAATGGATCATGGATCCCATTCCCATCACAATATCTATTGATATCTATTGATTATTCATGGAGATTCCATGGGATTCAAATGATCACAAGTAGCCAAGTCAGCCAGTCGTACTTCCTGTTTGGTGCCAAGGCAGATTCGCGACTTGGCCATCGACTTCTGCAGCTGCAGGCTCCACGCTGTGCCACGCTGTGCCAAACTTCGCATGACGAGAGACGTGCCGAGTCGCAGATGACCAGGTATGCAGCTTGCTTGGCGTCTCTGGAGAAATTGAAGGATTGAGAGCGATCGAAGTTACAATAATAGATGTATATATATTATAATATATGTAATATGTATAAGTATAATAAGTATAATATGTGTATAATATATAGTATATAATATATATAATAGATATAATATATATAATATATATAATATATATAATATATATAATATATAATATATACAATATATACAATATATATAATATATATAATGTATATAATATATATAAGATATATAAGATATATAAGATATATAAGATATATAAGATATATAAGATATAATATATTTTATATATTATATATATAAGATATATAACTAATATAATACATATATATATATACATATATATATATACATACATTGATTACTTGCCTCAGGTTTTTGGGCCTTGCTGGCTGCGATGATGTAGAATGAATTAGTTTTTGAAAACATGTACCCCCAAAATCCTAGGATTTATCATTATTCATCGATGGTTTTCATCATGTTCCGCATTTGTAAATGGCAATTTTTGTGTATCCCCATTTTGGATCATCTTGACACAAACTCCTCAGTTGACTCCAGTCCCTGTACCAGGAGCCCCTGTCCTTGGATGTACATTTACATGGGCAGGTTGCTGGAAGCTCAAGATGGCATTGTATACTGACGCACTTTGACCTACTGACTGGTCTGAAGGCCGTTGGGATATTGGTTGAGCTTGGAGGATGCAACTCAAATCGGTCCTCAAAGATTGTTAAATCCCTCTAAACTGAGGCCAATCTTTGCGAGCAGATCAGGAACAAAGGTGATCCAGCTGCATGGAATAAGGGTTTGATGGGTTGGAGATTCCGGATAGGTTTGTTTGAACATCCGATCCCCAATTGCCCAAGTCGTCTGAAAGACGGTGGATTTCTCCTGTGAAGCTTGGCCGTGAAATATCAGGAACTCAAGCCGTTTGAGCTAGGTCTACTTTAAGTAGCAATGGAGCACAGTGGCTTCTTCCATTGGACCTTTCAGATCTTTCAGCTAGGTAGTTGAATCATGTTTGAACTCTTGATGCAATGGCCTCCAAAATCCTTAATCAACGAATGATCATGTCCAGATAAAGTTTTTTTTAGTTCGAGGGTTTGTAGGGATAGATCCTACACAGCTGGTTGTTTAATCCCCGATAAAACGATCAGAGGGTGAAGTCGCTACTGCCGAGGTATTGTGCAGTACTTTGCGCCCTTTCTGTCGGTGTCGCTTCATCGGATGGCGGAAGCCTTCAACACTGACGTTGAGTCTATGCAGCGGGAGGTGAGCATGGGAAGGGATGCCAGTTTTTGGGAGTGCATGACGCTATCTGGGCCCGTGTTTTTCAGCGTGCTTTGCTATGTTTTATGTGTTTTCAGAAAAGGTGTTCTTTTGATATACTGTAAGTACTGATTCTATTAATTATTTAAGGCACTAAGGTGTTATTATATATATATAGATGTATGTATATAGCTTTACTTTTTTTGAACGTACTAAGCAGCAGAATGCATCACAATACCACCCACACTACAAGGGAGTCATGGAACTACAATAAACTGGAAACTCTTCACCCTGGACCAATGCATAGGTGGCCAAACTCATCGGGCAGCGCCAGCTGGAAGCCAAGATTGACTCGCATAGGCCGGCCAGGGTATGGGTCGGAGGGGTCAGTTGGAGTGGTTGAGAAGTTGAGTGTTTGTGTTCCCAATTTTGGGTAGTTTACTAATGATTACTAATAATCCATGTATAACATTGTATAACTGTATAGCTACGTCATAAAGGCTTTGTTTCATAATCTATCAAGTGGTATTCTAGGCACCGCAAGTGAAGATTGACGTTACAAGGTCAGCCTGCGGCCAGGAAGATCCTTCATGCCAGCCATGCAGACCATAGGCGGTCCACGTGCGCCACGTCAGACACGACAAGATAAACCATGATAAACATCGGGTAAACAACCGTGCACATTGGGTAAGCAAGATTGGGATTTACATGTTAGTCTTTTTTTTTTTGGCTGAAGATGTTCAAGATGGTAGGCACGTTCAATTTGTTCCTGAGTCGAAACAGTGTTTACCCCACTTGAGTGGCAAGAGTGCATCAAGGGTTTCTCATGGATGTACTCTGTGACTGTGTCCCACTATCAGAGTTTCCCCAAAGTTGGGGATTTGAGGCAAGTGGTTCATGACCTTCGTGAGATGCTTGTGGTATGTTGTGGTCTTGCACGATTTTTCCAACAGGTACCAGAATGCCTTGAGAGTCAGCGGGGATTTCCTGGCAACTGTCTCAGATCACCCATTCTGTGCACGTCATTCTCCTCGTGCTCACTCTTGACTAGACATGTGAAATATTTGAATATGTAAATATATATGTGTATATATATATATATTAGATATATATATATATTAGATATATGAGTTTCCCATCTAGATCATTTAGTTGTGAAACTGTTTTCACCTAGTGAAGCTCCTGCTGAGGACAGCACTCACGGGCTGATCCTGAGGATGAACCTGTTCCTTGGCAGAGTGCTGATGTGTTAAGTTGTTCTCACATCCAACACAGTTGTTAAATGTTGTTGAATATGTTTTAATGCGAACGTAAGGATGGAGTGACCGGAATCTGTGGCATTCTCCTTCGAAGCCACGCCTTTGATTCCGGCCATAGCTGAGGCTGAAACATGACTTTGGAGCAGAGCTCAGACCATGAAAATCGGAAAGCAGCACTTGGAAAAGCTAGACATTCCCGTGTCCAAATGGTTCCCTTCTTTGGCTTCCAAACCAACGGATAAGCTTCCCGTAGCTCCTACTCTTTGACAGCTCTTGAGCCCGATTTTTCGCTCTGCTTCACAACTGGCAACATACGGAGACCACTGAGGTGTTCATTTGGTGAGGCAAAAGAAGTGACTGCGCCGCTGGAAGAAAATTTGCGTGACACTTTTGTCGCAATCCTTCGGGAATAAAATCTCCAGATGTTGCCATTTGCATCGCCATATCACTGCCAATTATTCAAAGATCAGCTGTTTGGGGTCGGATTTGGATGGAGGATGATGGAGGGATGTTCAATTATTACTCAGTACAGTTACTCTCTACTTTCCCAATCTTTCCCAATCTTTCCCAATCTTTCCCGTATCCAAAATATCCATGAAAGATTAAGCATCGGCTTCCATCTGCACCAAGTCCCCTCGCGAAGCCAGGCACAGCCCAAGTGAGATGCTCGGAATTTGGATGTTTCACCCGCACAAGAAGATAAAAGTTCAAGTCCGTATATATAGAAAATTATATGTATATTATGTTATAACTATATAATTATATACTGTATATGATTGTATATGTACAATTGACATTGACCAAGAAGCCCATGGGAAAAGTTGTAGTCAAGTTGTTCGAGAACTTCCGTTGGACGACATGGTGTGACATGGTGTGACATGGTGTGACATGGTCAGCTTCCAAAAAGTGGAACGCATTCCCGGTTTCAACCGCTTGACGCTGCAAGCCTCAAAATTGAGGCCTGAAAGTCAAAAGAGCGCAATCTTTTGATTTGGAAAGTTAAAACATGTCCCAAGTACATCCAAATTCATCCACATCCCCCTATCCCCCCAATCCCTCCCTTCAATCCCTCCCCTCAATCCATCCCCCTCCCCTGGACAAAGTAATTATAAAGTACCGGTTATGATTCGATCCGAAAAGAAAAGATTTGCTGCTGCTTGAAACTTTTTTCGTGCAGGATGGCAGAGTTGTCTTCGACGACTTCGTGAACCTCTTGAAATAATTGAGATCTTCTGGCGACGACGCTTGGGTTTCACTCCGACAAATGCGACATATTTACTCAAGAATCTCAAGATAATAATTCGATCCAGAAATAATCAATGAATTCAATGAATTATCAATGGATTCAGATGAAATTAGATTGAAACTTGTTGTATTTCTTGGTTTGAATTGATACATACCTCTACATTATTGTTTAAACATACTTAAAAATATATTATAAGACATTCGCAGATTTGCTTAAATTTGAAGATGGTGGGAGTTCGTTTTTTTCGTGATGTATTTGAAATATATGGATATAATGATATATATATATATTTGATGGATTATTAGATTATTATTGGGCGTAGGTTGGATATTTTTGGATTTCTTGATATAAAGGTTTATTTTTTGGTATTGGATATTGGATATTGGGTTAATTTTGGATAAATTAAATAAAATATGATAATGTTTTTATAAAATTTTAATATTTAATTTAAAAAATAATAATAATATAAATGTTATTATTTATTTTTTTTTTATAAAATTGAAATTTTATGGTTTAATATAAATTTTGAATTTATATATATTGATTATTTTAATTTAATATAAATATATAGAAATAAATTGATAAATTTAATATATAAATAATTATAAATAATAATATGTTTAAAAAATATATAAATAAAATATAATTTATTTTTATTGATATTTAATATTGTAGAATTAAATATTTTTGGTTTTAAATAAATTATTATTTGAAATTTATGGATGGGTTTATTTGTAGGAAATAGGTTGAGATTTAAAGAATATAGATTTATTTAGAATTTGATGTTTTTAATTTTTTTTTTAAAAATTTTATTTTTGCTTAAAAAATAAAATATATTAAATAATTTATAATAAAATTATTTCGATAATATTTATTTAAAAATTTGTAATTTAAATTATAGAATTATAAATTAAAATTATTTATATGATATAGGAAAAAAATATATAATAAAAAAAAAATAAAAAAAAATATATTATATTAATTGAAACCCAAAACAAATTTAATATTTATAAATAATGGATAAAATTAAACGATAAATTATATTATTAATTTTTTTTGTATTGAATAAATTTATTTTTCCTATTATTAAATAAAGGAATTTAGATTTTATTACAATTATTTTCTCCTTTTACTTCTCCTCCGCTAGCTTGGGATTTTAATGGATATTATTGGATTATTAATTGAAATTTATATATTATAAATAATTCCAGATAATATATTAGAATTTATATTAAAATTTTATATAAAAATGGAAATTATTACAAAATAATTGTTCTTTATTAAATAATTAAATTATATTACCTGAAGATAATTATTTGAATAAAATTAATATAAATATAAATTTAATTTATCCTCGGGATAATAATAATAAATATATTCCAGGATTATATAAGAACCAGCCAAAGGCAGAAAATAACGGTCTAATCTGAAGATATAATACGGATAAATTCTTATATTAAATTAAAAAATTAATTAGACAAATACCATTAATATTTAATTTATTAAAAGAATAGAAAAAATATATTATATGAATCGAAAAAAATAAATTTATATAATTTTTTTTCTCGATTCTGATTATTATAATTTTGCTACTTAATCAATACCAAGGTTTCGTTGAAAATCTCAGTAATTTTTAGCCACTATTATAATCTTAGTAATGACGACTAGCAACAATAACAACAACCACCCCACCATCAGCGACAGCACCACTACGACCACCAGCACATACCACCACCAGCAGCGGCAGCAGCAGCACCACCACCAACCACCACTACCACCACCACTACCACCACTACCACCACGACAACCACCACTAAACCCGCAGGGCTGGGGGGTGGGGTGCTCAGGGCTGGGGCGGTGGGGCTGGGGCTGGACCTGACATTGGGGCTGGGGTTATGTAATTAAAGCCAATTATTTGTTTGGCTTTCATTTTTTTCAATTTTTTTGTTTAATTGATATTTAAATTCTGCTCGGCTGGTATTCAAATTGTGTTCGGCTGGGGCTCAAATTGTGCTCGGCTGGTGCTCAAATCTCTTGCTCTCTTGTCCTCTTCTTTTTCCGTCTTTTCTATGTCTCTCTTAAGGCGCGGGGCAGTGCCAACGAGACGGCACGAAACGCAATCCTTTCGCACGAAACGAGGTTCGATCACCAAAATTGGATGTAAAATTGCGATCCTACAACCTCGGCGGCAACCCTTTCGCACGAAACGAGCTTCGATTGTAAAATTATGATTTATAACCTCGGCGGCTTGGATCGCCAAAAAATTATATAAAATTACGATTCTACAACCTCGGCGGCAACCCTTTCGCACGAAACGAGGTTCGATCGCCAAAAATTGATATAAAATTGGGATTTTGAAGTGTCCGCGACAAGCCTTTCGCACGAAATGAGGTTTGATCGCCAAAAATTGAGGTAAAATTGCGATTTTCACGGGTCCGGCGCAATTTTTTTGTACGAAATGAAATTCAATCGTCGAAAATTAAGGTAAAATGGTACTCTTGTGTGTAAAAGCGTCTGTGTGTAAAAGTTTTGTGTGCAAAAGTTTCTGTTTGTAAAAATTTGTATGAGTAAAAGCTTCTGTATAGAAGTTTCTGTGTGTAAACCCTTCTGTGTGTAAAAGCGTCTGTGTGTAAAAATGTCTGTGAATAAAAATGTCTGTGTCTAAAAGCTCCTGTGTGTAAAAATGTCTGTATGTAAAAGTGTTTGCTTGTAAAAAAAAATCTGTGTGTGAAAATGTTTGTATGTAAAAGTGTCTGTGTTAAAAAAATTCTGTGTGTAAAAGCGTCTGCGTATAAAAATTTCTGTGTATAAAAGCGTTTGTGTGGAAAAGTTTCTGTGTGTAAAAGTGTCTGTGTGTATGTGTGTAACAATTTGTGTGTGTAAAAGTGTTTGTGGATAAAAACGCCTGTATGTAAAAAATTTCTGTATCTAAAAACATCTATATAAGGCATTTGTGTATAAAGTGTTTGTGTGTAAATAATTCTGTGTGTAAAAGTTTCTGTGTGTAAAAGCGTCTGTACATAAAAATCTCTGTGAATAAAAATGTCTGTGTCTAAAAGTTCCTGTGTGAAAAGTTTCTGTATGTAAAAGTGGTTGTGTGTAAAAAAAAATATATGTGTAAAAATGTTTATATGTAAAAGCGTTTGTTTTAAAAAGTTTCTGTATGTATAAGTGTCTGAGTGTAAAAGTTTCTGTTTGTAAAAGTGTCTGTGTGTAAAAATGTCTGAATGTAAAAGTTTCTGTGTGTAAAAATTTCTGTATGTAAAAATTTCTGTGTGTAAAAATTTCTGTGTGTAAAAGTATCTATATACAAAAATTCAAAAAAAAAATGTATAAAAGTTTCTGTCTGCAAAAGCGTCTGCGTGTAAAAAGTTTCTGTGTGTAAAAAGGTTCTGTGTTGAAAGGTTTCTGTGTGTAAAATTTTCTGTGTGTAAAAGTGTCTCTGTATAAAAGCGTCTGTGTGTAAAAGTGTCTGGGTATAATCATTTGTGTGTGTAAAAGTGTCTGTGTGTAACAGTGTCTGTGTGTAATTGCGTTTGTGTGTAATAATTTGCTTGTTAAGGTATTTGTGTATAAAAATTTCTGTATGTAAAAGTGTCTGTGTGTAAATGTATCTGTGTGTAAAAGTGTCTGTGTGTAAAAGTGTTTGTGTGTAAAAGTGTTTGTGTATAAAAGTGTCTGTATGTAAAAGTGTCTGTGTGTAAAAATTGTTGTGTGTAAAAGTTTGTTGTGTGTCAAAAATTCTGTGTGTAAAAGCGTCTGTGCGTAAAAGTGTCTGTGTGTAAAAATGTCTAAGTGTATGGGAAAAATATTCTGTGCGTAAAAAATTTTGTTTGTAAAAATTCTATATGTAACAATTTCTGTGTGTAAAAATTTCTGTGCATAAAAATTTTTATATCTAAAAGTGTTTGTGTGTAAAAGTTTCTGTGTGCAAAAATTTGTGTGTGTACAGGTTCCTGTGTGTAAAAGTTTCTGTGTGTAAAAATTGTTGTGTGGGTTTGTGTGTGTATATATTTGTGTAAATATTTTTCTTTGTATGTGTGTCTGTATTTGAGAACCTATCAACATATTTATATATTTATAAATTTTCAGATATTCAATAATCTTCTATATAACATTCCTTATCTGTTTCTTGTAACTAAAACCCTGACATCTTCATAATTTCTTATCTTAATATCTTTACATAATGAACATATTCACATGATCTCAATAATATTCTCGAGAACATATTCATGCAAATCTTTCGCATCGACAAATCAGATAATTCCATAATATATCTGAATATCTATATATCTATTCGCTCTCGGACCAATCATCGTCTAATTTTTTAATATTATTATATAGATTAAAATTACATGTTAATTACTAAATAATATTTAAAGATTTAAAATAAATATTTAGATATGAATTATTTTGACGATTCATTACCCAATAATTATTTATTAATTTTGAATTTAATTATTCATATTATTTTGTCAATAAATAAAATAGATAAATTATTTTATTTAAATATTATAATAAATATTATTATTATATTTTAAAAAATAGATATATTATTATATCATTATAATATAATATTTTATTATAATTAATTATTATGTTATTTCATTTTTCAAAATTCATATATGATTTAAAT
>Ga0126342_10022827_pt1 | contig 10291 bp, 4 predicted proteins | sample Cyp1metagenome_FD_92528 | JGI IMG/M metagenome (GOLD analysis project Ga0126342, IMG submission 92528) | Coral microbial communities from Lord Howe Island, Old Settlement Bay, Australia - Cyphastrea 1 metagenome | ecosystem: Host-associated > Invertebrates > Cnidaria > Coral ... | reverse complement strand
GCTCTGCGCCATTTGTGATCATTCACTGTCATTCATGGCCATTCATGGCCGTTCACGATCATTCATGGCCGTTCCTGGTCCTTCATTGTGCCTCGTGGTCATTCTATATTTGTAACATTCACAGTTTGAAGAGGAAGGAGACAAGAGCTGCTTATTCAGGTCTCTTTGTTTGATGTTGAGTGGAAGTTGATAACAGCCTTTCCAGCGCCTGGACAGAGCTGCAAATTGTCCGATGTCCTTCGATGTCCTTTTTGTTTATCTCTTTCCTTTGTTCTCCCGCAAATGCCGGGGTGCCCAGCAAGATTGGGCCAGGGATGAGCCCTTCTAGGGCATGGCGGGCTTTACAGAAAGCGTTTAGGGTTGTAATCTTTGGAGCCTCTTAACATAGACCCCGCAGATAGATAGGGAAGCTTTCTCAGCGACATCTCCCTTAAAACTTGTGACATTTTGTGACCACAACTTGAAAACTAGCCGTCTTTTTTTCTTATCCTGTGTCTTACTTTGAAAATAACTTATTATTGTTTTTGTGTTCCAGTAAATAAGTGTTGCCTTTTGAAGCAGGGCTCTTGGAAGTGCCAGCCCAATGTTTTGCCCTGACTCAAAAACATAGACCCTGAAATGGTGTCTTGGCAAGAATGGATCTTACCTTGGACTAGTAATAATAAACCCCTCCAATAGATTCAAAAACCATTTCAGGGTCTATGTTAGCCATACTTACAATGAATTCCAATTATATGAATTCCATTTATATACGTATGTATATATATAATGAGTTGTGGTAGGGTCCGTGTAGGTGGGGTGAAGCAAAAATGCCAGTTGTCCATTTTGCCCATTTTATCCCCAGGGTCTATGTGATCCCCATTGTTGGGCTTGCAGGCAGCCACTTTTTTCCTTACAAAAAAAAAAACATAGACCCTGAACTGGTATTTTGGCAAGAATGGATTTTACTTTGGACTAGCAATAACACACCCCTCCAATAGATTCTTATACCATTGCAGGGTCTACGTTAGCCATACTTGCAATGTTACTGCAGGAATTCCATTCAAGTATGATGAGTTTTTGTATCGTCCATAATAGTGTGGAAAAGCAAGAATGCAAGTGGTGAGGTCTATGCTATGACAGTTGTACGTTTTATCCCCGGGGTCTATGTGATCCCCATTGTTAGATTTGCAGGTAGCTTTTTACATATTTTTACATGAAAAAATAGGTCCCAGAAAAACCCAGAAAACTCCCTAGGGTCTATGTGTGTTTTCCAAAATCAATGCTTCAGGGTCTATGTTGTTTTGCAGAGAGTACGTTTATATATGAATGTGTGTTAAAGTATCGGGTCTTCCATATCACTTGGGGTTTAACCATCAAACATGGTGGGTTTTCTAGCAACCCCCCAAAGTGATAGAAGTTGGTAAGCACCTGATTCTTAAATGGTGGTCAACTGAACCTCTTTGCATCCTCTTTCAGGGTTTCTATGATGTTCATTATTTCATTCAATTTTTCCATGTGCTTTAGTTCTATTTCTGGTTTTGATTTGTTGATCCACTACTTTGTTGTTGGATGTTGGATTTCGTTCGCTTGCCGTGTGTAAGCGGCCGTGAGTCGAAACGCATTTTTGTGCCTGAAAGTTTGCATTTTTCTGCGGTTTGAAGCTATGCTACCCAAAAAGTCTTCTCGTTGTGGTAAAACAACGATTTTCATGTGTTTTCGCTGAGGTTTAAATTTCATTGTTTTGGTTTCTGCACGTAGAGTTTACCCAGGGGTGTCGCAGTATTCTCTGTTGGTACGGATAGTGTTTCAAATGGGTGAGGTTCAAACTTGGGCAAACGCACATGAGTGCCACTAATGAATCGAAAAATGATGAATCAGATTTAGCGGACTCCTCTGTCGCTTACCCACTGGCAGTCAAACATGGCTAGAAAATCCTTCATTCACTTTGATGACTTTCCCATCAGCAGTTCCATTTATTAAGGGATTGACCATTTAAAGTCGATTAAATCACCATGTTTTCCCACAGGATGTCCCAGCCATGTTTGTGACATCCCGTTCGTCTCCGAAGTTGGAACAGGATGCCCTGCCACCAGAAGTGGAGGCACAATTCAAGAAGAAGGCAACACGACTTGGGGCACCTGGAGCGGTTTCAAGGTGAACGGTCTTTGAACAGATGTTATTATATGGGTATGGATCAATACCTATTAATACCATTTTTAGTGGGATGAACATCCATTTACCAGCTATTTTGATGTTCACCAGTGGTACAAGGTTTTGACACACTGCCATATAATAGCATATATAATATCAAATATAGTGTGTGAGTGCGTGTCACGGTCAAAATAGTTGAAACCAATGTAGTATTGCAGAAGCACTTTTGTCAGAGATGTGCACGAAACACTGCAAAGTGATAGGCCCCCCAAAAGCGATAATGGCACAAAACACTGAAAAGCGATGTAGCCCCCCAAAAAGCGACAATTGCAACTACTGAGCTGTAAAGGATTTTGACGGGAGCATACCTTTACACAAACACATGTATATATATATATACATATATTTATGAACCTATATATGTACAATATGTATAGGCAAGGTTATTGATGGCCGCTTCAATCCTCGAATAGTGCATACTCTTTGGTAACCTAAGAGGTATGTTTGGCAATTTACGACTGTTAAATAACCATGTGTATTGGTAAAAAAATCTATACGTGGGCCATGCTTATCCATTTTGCAGAGCTACTCTAAATTACAAGAAGGTAACAGGCAAAGAAAAAGGCAAATTTACATGTTTTCTTGGCTTCATAAGACGAGTCTTTGTTCACCTTGATGGGATGGCACTGGAAAACCCATGTATCTGATGTTTAATCATATGACAAAGTAAATAGACATCTCGATATATATGGTAATCCGCCCCGGGTTTAAAGACACACCATGGAATTTCTGATCTATAGCAATTTGGCTTAAGTTGGTTGTATGCCTCCTCCCGGGTGCCCCCATTGTTGCGATAAGTGGCCTATCACTGGTGGAGGGGTGTGCACGGTGTGCCGGACATTGGACCGGCTGTCGGCCTTTTGCAGAGGGCCTCAATTGCCTGCGGCGGCCCAGGAGGGCATCCTGGTAAGACTCCGAACCTGGATAGGGGAGCTCCAGGACTACAGCGAGAACTACAGAGGGGTGGTCCCCTGTGCATCGGGGGTACCTCCTCCGCATCTCCGGGTGGAACAACCTCCACCTAGGTCGGCCGAAACCCCTAAAGAAGAGGAGATTGAGGGGGCGACGCCAAAAGCAGCAGGGCCACCACCCCCTCCACCAGCAGAGCCAGAGCCACCGAGGGCCATCCCGAAGGAGGAGACCGAGCCAGAGCCGAAGGAAGCATCATCATCTTGGAGGAGCCGCCCAAAAGAGCCTGAAAAGAAGAGGAGCCGTTCACATTCTCGTCGAGCCCGAAAAAGATCCAGGAAGACCAGAAGCCCAAGGAGAAGCCCTGCTCGTTCACGGCGGCATTTGGCCAGCCCTGTGCGGCCCGGCGGGTCGGGGATTGAGAGCCCCTGGGAGGACAACAGGGAGGAGCTGCCACGTCGAAAGGTACGTCCTCGGTCTCCCTCCTATAGCCCGCCTCGGGAGAGAGCTCGGGGAGCCACTCCTAGCTCACGGCCGGTAGGGACCCAGTGGAGAGGGCCCATCCGTGCCAGGCCCCGTGAGCCACCGCCTGGACAAGGACGCCATTTTCAGAAGAACAAGGGCGTCAGCAAGCGCAAGAGGAACAGGGAGTTTTGGCGAGGGGCCAGACCCCGAGGGAGGCGCAGGTAGATGCCTCCTAAGCTGCGGCGTCCAGCTGCTGCAAAGCCCAAAGCAGCTGGCAGGCGAAGAGTTGGGCGGAAGAGGCCAGGAGCGGCCGTAGAAGAGGACCCTGAGGGGGAGAAGGGTAGTGTGATTGATTGTGCTGCCCTCTCCTTGGAGCAATGTCGCGCTATGAAGGAGTTGGAAATTATCGATGGGAGTTACTGGGAAGCTCCTGTGAAAGCCGCCCTACGGGTGAAGGAGGTCAGGATGAGAGACGGGCAGCTTTACCTACAGGCTCAAGCCTTGGGTACTCAGAACGAAGACCTTTTGAAGTTGGCCACAGGACGACCCAACCAGACAGTGGAAGTGCACCTCTGCCCACGGGATTGTGCGGGGAGTCCCCACGAAGAGGGCCTACTACATGCCAGGAAGGTCCGTCTGTTGGGCCCGCATCGAGAGGGATGGATGAGCAACTTGGTGCCAGATGGGAACGCTGGCCCGCCAGAGGACGAGCTGGAGGAGTTGAGGAGAGACCGGGATCGGGTTGGCCGGAGGCCACAGCGGGAGGACGATCGAGGGGGCCACAGGGTCTCCGAGTCGCCTCCTCGGGACAAGCCCAAAGACAAGAAGAGGAGAAGCCGAAGCCGCCGCAGAAGATCCGACAGGTTGAAGCTCGAGGCCAAGAAGGACATCAAGGTGGTGCTGGGTTCTACGGGCGCCGACCCCGATCCCAAAGTGAGGAAGAGGTTCCGGCGAAAGGCCACCAAGCTGGCCTGCAGGAAGTCGAAGGAGTCCAAAGGGGAGTCCAGTGCAACGACGTCCGAGGACAGCAGTGTGGACTCCGGAGATCGGACGATCTTTGGGTCGGCCAATCGGGTGCACTCCATCGGTCGCAGATTACCGGGAGTCCTCCTGACTGCGGCGTTGGAAGAGGCTACCGACGCACTCGTCACCCACGAGGGGGGGGGTTTACGATCCCCAGGAGGGCAGTCTCCCCCCTTTGTTCAGCAGGTACCACCGCCAGCAGCTGGCGACCCGGATGAGTCCGGCCATGGGTCGAGAAAGTCAGACGCTGTCCTACATGCTGGACTTGGGACTACGAGGCCGGGTGGTGGAGTGCCTGGATGTGGGGGCGCAACGGCTCAAAGCTTTAGAGATGATGATGGGGGGCGCACATTATACAGTAGCGCAGCAGATCGAGCTGTTGCCGAAGGAGGGCAGCAGCATGTCGACCGTGCCCGAGTTCACAGAGGCGTCGAAGAGAGCCCGCGAGGAGGGCCGCGCCAGACTCGAGGCAAGTCGCCCTTTTGGGACCCGGAGCACAGGGGCCGGTCGGTCCGAAGATTGGTCCAAAGGGTCAGGCAAGAAAGGAGGGCCGAAAGGCAAAGGCGGGAAGAACGAGGCTCGAAAAGGCGAAGGCGACAAGCAAGGAGATTCGAAGAAGACCAAGGGAGGATGAGGGGACCTCCTGGCGGCTTACAAGATGGTGAGGAGATGGTTCAAAGGATTGGAGAGGATGAGGGGTCCCCTCAGTCAGTGGGGGGGACCTTGAAACAACGTGTGACCGGGGAAGGTAAGGGAGGGATGCCACTTCACGACTGGCAGCGCGTTCCTCCTGCGCCCCCTGGGGATGCGGAGTGCCCGAGAATTCAGGGGTGTGTCGCTGGTGGGGGGCCAATTCACGATTGGCAGCGCTCCTCTCCAGCGGAAGGCCCCCCTAGTTTCACGCAGAAGCCTGCGGCAGATGAGCGGGTTGAGGAGGCCAGCACAGGGCCTTGCAGACCGGCTGCAGCTGCCGTGAATTCACAGTCGGCTCCCTTCACGAAGTTGGAGGATGCGACGACTTATTTTACAGGTGGCAGCGCTGAAGCTGCTTTTTCTTTCAGTGGCCGTTTTTTCTCAGAACTGGGTGAACCTATTCTAAAATCCCTCCAGCAACTTACCTGGAATCGCACTTGCAAGACCATGCCCATGGCACAGGATGTTTTATTTCCTATGCCCCTGGGGGATTACCCTGGGGTTCACCCAGACAAAATGCCCTGGCTACATGCGATTCTTCTGGGCCTGAACTCTTTTTATGGAGTTGGCTGGACCTCCAACGCAGAGCCGACTGCGCTGCAAAAACAAGTGGCTGCTTCAGTGCTGGTTTATTTAGATCGGATGTGGGCCTGGACGGAGGTTATTCCGGTTTGTTCTTTTGGTGACCTGTTTCGGGTGAAGGGAGTAGATTACCGAGGGGAAGAGATTAAGCTGGCACGGTCGTTTTCTTGGCAAAGTATTGCAGCGGCTTTCCCCCCTGAGGTGGCTTCGTTGAGCATGGAAGATTTTTGTACTGGGGGCTGCCGGAGTTATTTAGGGGACTTTGAGAAGTTTTTACTGCCTGAGGACCAGCGACGCTTGGGGCGCCCACCACGAACCATGGTGGCGGATGCCGACTGGCCAGAGGTCTGCGCTGGGCTGCTCAGGATGGGTATTTGTGGCATACTCCCTCAACATGACCTTTTTCATGTAGGTGGACGGCCTATTCTCAATGGTCTATTTTCTGTCTCAAAGAATGAGTTTCAAGGATCCATCGAACTGCACAGATTGATCATGAATTTGGTCCCTCTTAATGCTATTTGCCTTCCGTTCAAGGGTGAAGTAAATACACTACCTACGGTTGCTGGGCTTAGTGCTTTCTACTTGGAGGACGGGCAGGTTGCTACCCTTGCTAGTGAAGACATCAAATGTTTTTACTATTTGTTTCGGATCCTGTTGTCATGGCAACCCTTTATGGGCTTTGCACGGGAGGTTCCCTCCTATCTGTGCCCTCCCGAGTGGAGGGGTGGTCCTTGCCACCTGGTTTCCCGGGTTCTCCCAATGGGGTTTCTCAATTCGGTGGGCTTGGCCCAACATATCCACAGGAATGTGGTGCGTTGGAGCCGACTTCAAGCTCCTATGGGTGGGGGAGCAGAGCAGGAACTGCGCCGTGATAGGCCAGCCCCTTTGACCTCAGAGATGTTTCGAATCTACCTGGACAACTGGGATGAAATCCGTAAAGTTGATGTGGCGTTAGCCCAGGAAATCGAAGGTCAGCCATCCCCACAACAAGTTGCCCTTCGGAAGATGTACGCTGACCTGCAATTACCCCGGCACCCGAAAAAGACCGTTCAAAGCGCCACCAAAGCTGAGATCCAGGGTGCCCTCCTGGATGGGGAGGAAGGGGTGGCCTATGCCAAGCCAGATAAAATCCTCAAGTATGTGGGGTTGGCGTTGCATCTGGTTCAGCGCGGGGCTGCGACACTTCGTGAGGTGCAGGTGGTAGCTGGTGGTTTAGTATACATTTCAATGTTTCGACGCCAGTTACTGGGGGGTTTGAATGCGGTATGGCACCACATCGAGTCCTTGAAAACGGAACCCCCTGTAGTACGCCGGCTGGTGCCACGGGAGGTAAAGGGAGAGATCATGCGGTTCCTCTCCTTGATACCCCTGGCTCCAATGGACTTCAGGCTTCGAATGGAACCCCAGGTCAGCGCGAGCGATGCGTCAACTACTGGTGGAGGCATCACCGCTTCAGTCGGCTTGACTAGCTATGGCTGCCATGCACAGGAAGCCCTGGTGCGGGGAGAGATAGAAGAGCCCTTTGACACAGTGGAGATCCTCACAATAGGACTTTTCGATGGCATCGGGGCTTTACGAGTAGCTTGCGAGGTACTCCACTTACCTGTAGCTGGCCACATTAGTGTAGAGTGCAACCCCGCCGCCAATCGGGTGGTGGAAGCTGCCTTTCCGGGAAGCCGTACGGTGTCCCGTATCCAGGACATTGACGAGACTATGGTGCGTAGCTGGGCTTGTGAGTACCCCTCAGTAGGGGTGGTCTTGGTTGGAGCCGGACCTCCTTGTCAGGACGTGAGTGGTCTCAATGTGGACCGGAAAGGTTCCCAGCATGGCACTCGGAGTTCCCTCTACAAGGAAGTGCCTAGAGTGGAGGACCTGGTCAAGAAGGAGTTTCCTTGGGCTCAAGTTCATTCACTGGTGGAAAGCGTTGCGTCCATGGACGAAAGAGACCGAGCTGCGATGTCGGCCGATTTGGAACGGCAACCACTGCGGGTAGATGCTGCGGGAGTGAGCTTAGCTAGGCGACCACGCCTTTATTGGCCCTCCTGGGAAGTGATGCCTGAAGAAGGGCTTACGCTTCACCCACCGGTGGGGGATGGGTGGGCCTCATATACCACGGTGGAGCTGACAGCCTCCATCAATGAGAAGGATTTCCTTCAGGCAGGTTGGTTTCTGGCACCGGGGGTCAAACTACCCACTTTCACTACCTCCCGACCATCACCCAAGCCGGGGCGCCGTCCTGCAGGACTTCACACTTGCGATGAAGCAACACTTGCTCGTTGGCGGCAAGACCAACATCGGTTTCCTCCTTACCAGTACAAGGCTGAGAACGGTATCCACCACAAGGTGCAGGGTGTACGGGTAGCCAATATCGCAGAGCGCGAGGCTATCCTGGGATTTCCTGTGACGTATACGGAGCAGTGTGTCCCCAAGCAGCAGCGCCAAGGGGCTTTTTGGGAGGACACTCGGAAGACCCTCCTGGGCAACACCTGGTCTGTCCCTGTGGTAGCCATCCTCATGAAGCAGCTATTCGAACGGCTGGGGGTCTGCCCCTATGTGTCCCTACAGGGCCTGGTGGATCGTTGTGCACCTGGCAAAGGAGAACGATTGCAGACCGTCCTTCAGCGCCCACCTCTTCGTCGTGATGTGGCCCTATGTCAGCCCGACACCGGCTTGGCCCGGCAGCTGGTTCACCTCGTCTCCATCAAAGGAGAGGACCTTATGCTGCAGGGGGCGTCTGAGCCCCTGGTTAAACATCAGCGCCTGCGCCAGACCGTGCCAGCACGACTCTGGAAGTGGCGCGAAGTGGCCGGCTGGCAATGGCAGTCCAAAGGGGACCACATCAATGTGTTGGAACTACGTGCGGTGCATACTTCGGTCAAGTGGATGATCCGGAAGCGTAAACTCTTCAACTGTCGGGTGATTCACCTAGTGGACAGTTTGGTGGTCCTCCACTCGTTGAGCCGAGGGCGAAGTTCGAGTCGCAAACTGCGGCGTACCCTGATGCGAATCAATGCCTTGTTGTTAGCGTGCAATCTCCATTGCGTGTGGACCTACGTTCACACGGCTCAAAACCCAGCCGACCGGCCTAGCCGGCGGCTCAAAGTGCGCAAATGGGGAAAAGTAAAAAGCATCTAGAAGGGCGCACGCAACAGCAAAGGCAAACAGTTCGCAAACAAATGGGTACGCTAAAAAGTTTGACTATACAACCTCGCACTCGTGCACGTTACGACAAAGCCAAACAGAGGTTTTATGCCTTCCTGGATGATAATGGCCTTGATCTCCCCGCTAAAAGGACCCAGTTAGATGGGCTTCTCTGCGACTACCTTGAAGAATTGTGGGCAAAAGGGGAGGGGCGTGCTCTTGCTTCGGATACGTTAGCTGCTTTACAGGATGCTAGTCCTCGTTTACGTGGGAGTATCCCGGGGGCTTGGCGCTTGTTACGTACGTGGCACGCCAATGAAATCCCTAATCGGGCTCCTCCTTTCCCAGAAAAGGTGGTCCAGAGCGTGGCTGGTTATTTTGTTTTCCACTCCAAACATGCTCTTGCTCTCTCAGTCCTGTTAGGCTTTTATGCTGTCCTACGCACAGGTGAACTGCTGGGGATCCGGAATAAGGATGTTACAGTGGACCTGCAATCTTCGACTGCCGTTATCTCGCTGGGTTTAACCAAGGGTGGTAAACGTTCAGGAGCGTCAGAGAGTACTACTGTAGCCGTCACAGAAGTGGTGCGTCGCTTAGCCCAATGGAAAAAATGTACTTCACCGGGTAGTCTGCTTTGCCCATCTCCTCAAGTGTGGAGAAAAGAATTTTCCCAAGCTCTTTCTGCGCTTTCTCTTGATTCCTGGGAATTCCGTCCATATTCCTTGAGAAGGGGAGGTGCTACTTTCTGGTTTGGGAAACATGGTTCTTTAGATCGCATCCTCCTGCAGGGGAGGTGGCTAGCCGCCCGTACGGCAAGAACTTATTTGAATGAGGGGCTGGCAGTTTTAGCTGAATTAAATATTTCTAATGCAGTGTTGCGGCCGTTTCACACCGTTTATCTCAATGCGCTGAGAACGCGACTTCCCAAGTGGTGAATAAAGTGCTAGAGTTTTGGCCAATTGCTTGAGCTTCCTCGTTCCGAGAAGGTTGGGGGGACGTGGAGGTTCCCGTTTTTCTTTCTGTTTTCTTGGCATTTTGATGTGATTTTGCCTAAGGAAGGCTCGGAGAGTAAGGAGTTGTTTTTTTTGTTCTCCTTAAGTTACCTGTGCCTACTACCTCGGTTTTGCGAGGGACGTAGGGGGTAGCGGGGGGCAACCCTAGGCCTTTGGTTTTGCGAAGGGTTAGAGTTGTCGGGGCCCCTCTCTCTATTTGCAAGTTTGTGGTTTTCAATTTCTTTAATTTCTGACAAGATGGGTCTTGCTTGTGCTCAGAAAAGAAAGGGTGC
>Ga0126342_10022826_pt1 | contig 10291 bp, 11 predicted proteins | sample Cyp1metagenome_FD_92528 | JGI IMG/M metagenome (GOLD analysis project Ga0126342, IMG submission 92528) | Coral microbial communities from Lord Howe Island, Old Settlement Bay, Australia - Cyphastrea 1 metagenome | ecosystem: Host-associated > Invertebrates > Cnidaria > Coral ... | reverse complement strand
ATTTTGGGGATGTTAGACTAAGCATGACAAAGGAGAACGTGGAATCTCGTGGAGCGTATTTTGTTGTTTGTGTGTGTTTGGAAACTTCCACCACCTGGATCTGTTTAGTTTGAACTTGGACCTTGTTTATGGAGGAATAAAGTCCAGCTAGTAGCAATGTTACAACACGTTTGGTTCCATTGATGTTTTTGTCAAATGCTGACAAGGATTGGGCTATGATGTCATTAGACGTTTCAGAGCACTCCTGACCGTGAACCAGGAACGACCCACAGTTGTCACAGCAGTTGATGCAGCCGGAGTGCAGCACAGATTCATCCTTGGTAAGGAGGAAGATTCAATGGAAGAAGATGAAGAGGAAGTAGAAGAAAATAGGAAGTTGAAGGTGAAATACCTGATCGAAAACTCCCGGGTTCCTCACAGCCCTGCAGCTGTTGTTGTGTGGTTTACAGAAAGGATTGAGCGCAGAGTTGCGCGTGGTTTCTACGCACCCAGCTACGTAGAAGGCCGCAAACAAGCTCTATTTGATCTCCTCAGAGATTGCATGATGTTCACCGCTCCAGCAGAACAGAGGGTCTACTTAGATGTGATTGGAAATCTAGGTGATGTCACAGACGATGAGGACTCACCAGTCCATGCGCTTGGGCCTTATGGTGTTGAAACAGAACTCAGGCAGGCGCATCAGGCAATCCAGATTGGGACGAGCTTGATTGCCTCTGCAGCTTCAGCGCCTATGATGAGCGCACCGAGCTCTGGCAGCATGGTGACCGATGCAGTTGCTGATGCGATGATGGACGGGAGTGACAACACAATCTCCCACTACATGCGATACTTGAATGATCCCGGAAGAATGGATGGAGAAAATTGAGAGAAATGTGGCTACGCATGGAGCTAACACGATCTCCATGGTAGCATTTTCATTTGGCTACGCATGGAGCTAACATGATCTCCATGGTAGCATTTTGCAGATTTTCATGAATGGCTGTGTGGTGAGCTAACGCGATCTCACCAGCAGCGACTGAGAGCTGTGAATGCCGGAAGCGTTTGCAACTTTGGTTTTTGTTTACCATTTTGTTGCTTCAATATTTAGTTTCTCCATGGCACTTTGCTTTGGAACATAGACGAGGTCCTCATGGAAAGGAAAACGGTGGAAACATTGTAGGAATTTTCACATTCCACGGCTTGAACCAGCCTTTTGGGTGTGAAGGGGGGGTGATTACATGTAAAGCATGTAGCAATCCATGTATATAGCATGGATGTACACTTACAGCTGTGTAGTATCTGTTCTTAACAGTGTAACAAACCGTTTCAAACCAAAACAAACCGTTTTGCGTTTTCCATGCAATGGCATGGATGGCATGCAATTAAATGTTGCATGGAATCCGAGGTGTTTTTTGCCCAGGAAAAGTTTCCAGTTGTTGACTACCGGAGGGATAAAAAAAATATTTCCAATTTTTGAAAAGTCTTTGTCTTCACAAAAAGGTAGCTGAAAAAACACAAACACTTCCTACGTAACTAAAATACTTTGGGACATTTCTTTTGTGTCCCAACAGTTTTTATCAACCGTTTTCCAAGTTGTGGATATAGAACCAATTTGAATTATTCACATGTGGTAACATTCTGGCTTAAGGGTGTGGTGGGTGGGAAACTCCCAATTTTGTTTCCTCTGAGAGGTTGCAAATTACAACCCTTCTTTCCCCCAACCTTTTTGCAACAGTTAATTTGCCTTTCAACAAAGGCCACAGGGCTTTGTGAATGAAATGAACCCTTTTGCTGTGTGTTGGAAAAAAAATGCATGTTTTTCCAAGCGTCAGCTGTTCGGTGAATTTTTTCACGTTAATTTTTGGGCGAAAATTTTTAACGTGCGAATGTTTAGTTGCGACGGCGAAGTGCTATGTGTTTTGCAAGCGGTTCAATCGTTGGAAAAAATTGCTCATATTTGATGTGACCGCACCCAGGACCACTTGTTTCTTCATTTCAACAACGTTAGACGGTCGCAGACTGTTGTTGGGAGACTTGTAAATGAACAAAATTTTTGTTAGTGGTATATATATGTCATGTTTTTGTCCTGCTGGCCGTTTTTGTTGTTGCCAAGCGAGGTGGAAATCAAATACTTGATTTGACAACAAAGTGGCTAGGTGCACAAGCGAAACGAACACTAGTGTCATCCATATCGCTAAGCAATCCAACTGTGAATTCCAGATTCCACCCGTGTTTTTCCCCTTACACTAGACGAATCACATGGACCAGTGTTGGGGGTTGATAACAATATCAATGCACACGCAATATAGTGCAAATTGTCCAGTTTTGCCAAATGAAAATAACCGCATGATCACGCCTTCATTCAGGGTTCCTATCAGTGTTGTTGTGGTGTCATGTCTTGTACATATGGTGCCACACGTTTCTTCTGAATTATTATTTCGAACCTACAGCCAATGTGAACCAAAACGCGTTCCATGGGGACTTCCAATTGACATGGTCGAATTCAACAAACAAAAAACAAACCCTTCATGGGGATGCGTGCACGCACCGATTTGTGCATGAACAAACTGCCGTCCGCAAGGAGGTATTTTCCCAATCCGTGCGCTGCAGAACACGTGCTGTTATTCAAACCAGTGTGATCCCACGGTACTTTCCAGGCGGCCTGGAATCATCTAAATTAGGCGGCAATGGGGTGGCACTGTGGGTGGATTTTTTTATCCGCAAAAAATTGCATGCAACTCACTGTGTGTAGCCTAAATGGGCCGTCAACCTGGCATCATCGGCAACCGCTTCCATCCTCCTGAGGCCACACCTTGGAGTTGGCCGCGCTCCTGCCGTGTTGCTCCGGCCTTGCCCCAGCACAATTTTTGCAGATGCTTGAACCCACCATTGCAAAACGAACCTGCCAAACATGCTATCTGTGCGAGTCAGAAAATGCCAGTCCGAAATTAATACAGATGATTGGACGCAAGTCCACCACTACAAAAATCCGAGCAAAAAAACACGAGTCGATAACATATCGAACGGGCATGTGGCAGTGCAACAAACTGAGAAGGAAACGACGCTGTCACATCGGTTATGATGGTCGGGGTAGGAAAAAAAACAAGGCCCGAAAAATGGGAAACACAAGTCACAAGTGGAACACAGGCAATGAAGTCAAAGACAATCCATTTTTAGGTGATTTAAGCGGATTTGATCCAAAGGAGTTGGCGTCAGGGTCCTTAGAAGAGTGACACGAAAAATAAATATGATTTTGCATGGTGTGCCCCATGGTTCTGGTTTAAGTTTGGGGTTGCGGGGGTGGTGTTGTGTTAGCGTGAAATGGCTTGCAACTGTTTGACAGCCGTTCCCAACCGCTCGCGACGAGGTTTTTTTTTGCCCCGTGCATGTTTAGCAAGGTGCCTCTTGTAAGGGTGTGGCGTAAGCAAAACTTTGAAGGGTGTGGCGTAAGCAAAACTTTGAAAAGTGTAAACCAGCGTAATACACTCAGCGTAAGATAAATATCGCATAAACAACCCTTATGTGTGTGTACAAACAAAGCCGTGAAAAATGGCGACGATAGCATAAAAGGAATGGCATAGATATCTGGTGCTGCGATGCGAGGCATTTGGGACATGGCGCACGTGTCCACACAGAGGGGTTTTATGGCAAGTCACGCGAGCCAACCACACAACGCAAAAAAATCGGCAAAATCATATCAAATTAGTGAAACCCTCCATGTTTTCACGAGATTTTTTAGGTAAAATGATGCGCCCCGAGGTCGGGACAACCGTTTTGTTCGAGTGTTTGCGCAGTCGAAATCGATATGGGCATTTCGGAAAAGCAATCTAACATGAAAATTTGGAAGTAAAACGCAGCAAACCAATATCAAACAAAACTCGCTGTGCAGACTTTGTGTGAACCTGCGCAATCGAAATGCTGTTGGACGTGTCAAAAAAATTTAACACTTGTATGAAAATATTTCGAAAAAAACCGGGAAACCAAATGTAGCACCGTGATCAAGCACGGGCAGTAAATTGTACCGTGGGAACCATTCCCTGTTTGAGAAAATCACGAAAGGTAGCGTCAGCTACCTGAGTTCTCCGTGCTTCAGCACAATCATAGGGGGTATTGGGGGGCCAGCCCGGGCGAAACGTGGAATTCTCGCCGCTATGTATTGGATATCAATCCCTCTAAAATGGTCATGGGTTCGATTCCCACGGGTGACGCGGGCACGGGCCCCCACATTAGAGGCACACTTTCCATGAGGGAGATGTCCCTGTAGTCCAGCATAATTTTGGATGCTTCAGCCTCAATAACAGTTGCCGCAAGGGGTCTTAAAAAAGGGTTATAAATAAACCCCTTTTCGTGCATCATTTCACGCTGCACAAGACACCGTATCATGCAGTCATGCGCTGGATAAAATCATCTTAGACTGCGCAAAGACGTTTTTGGTGTCTCATCTTAGGGGCGCAGCATTTTGACACCACTCCTCTCCCACTACATTACCTTTCGTCCGCCTCCGCCTGCTCTCAAGTGACGTGCCCCGAAACAGAGCCAATTGTTTTTGTGCGAACCCGCACGGTCAAAATGCATTTGTACGTTTCGCACAGGGTACTTTACGTAGCAGTTTTCATGGAAAAATCGGTTTTGTGCACATTTTGTTCTTAGGTTTCTGCATGTTTGCCTTTAAAAGGGTCCCCCCCAAGGGGATATTAGAGCCTGCCAGGTTAGTCCGGGTTACAGGCTACATGTCAACAAGTAAGGGAGGAAACACAAAAAAACAAGTATGGCCGATAATTTGTTAGGCGGTGTGGTCCATTACTTTCTTACAGAAGATCTGGGTGCACGGACCACTGCTTACACAAAACGTTTTCCAACAAAAAATCCGAATTGATTTATCAACAGTCGAATCGAGTCGAGTCCATGCATGCCCGGAGGCAGCCCCCTTTGGGCGCAGGCAAGGAAAACGTATATACAAGAGACCTCGGCACTAATGCCTCATTCACCCACTAGTATTGCAGAACATAACAAAATCGTCTGTAAGGCGCCAGTTGCCCAGTTGTGTGTATCGGGGGAAAAAAATAATTTTGGTAAGCCAATGATGTCGCAGATTTCCCGGACCACGGCGGCCAAGTGGGCACCAACACAGAACATGACGGACCCATCGAAGCGTCGGCAGACCTGCAATGTATAAGCCAAGGTTCCGATACTGTCTCAAACATTTGCAAGGCCAAATCTCAAAATCATGCTGTTTTCTTACTGTTTCAATTTTTTCGTTGCAATGATTGCAATGTTTATAATTTCATGCCAACGACGGGTCCAATCAGAAGCAGCCAGACGAATCATTTCCGAAGTAGTTTCCGAAATACACAACCCATGGTTTGCAAATCACGTTTGTCGATTGTCTGGTGCCCAGCTCCGAAAAGCGCAACTGCTGTCACCACAACATGACAAAATGTAAGGGACCTGTCACTCGTACAGTTTGATCGCACAAAAATGATTAATTATTTGCGATTTTTTTCCTCCTTTTTTTTTTTCCCACACTCCTTTTTCCCACGCGAGGTCTCTCCGCAGGACTGTTTTTATATTGGCCAGTCTCCAGATGTACAAAATCAACATGGCATTAGCGGGGGTGGGGGGGGAGCAGGCTGGTGGGAGGGTGGCTGTGGGGGTGAAGGGTGAGGATGTCGCCGAGGAAAGGCTCGGGTCCATCGATGTTGTTGGTTGTGGAAGCTGGCAGATGGAGGAGGCTGCATGCGAAGGAGCGCATGGCTGCTGTAGACATGTGGGCCGCCCACCTTGAAATCCATCAGACACTTGAATTTTTAGAGTCTGCAAAAAACTGGCGCATCCAGCTGTCCAAAAAAAAAACGATATCAGGTTGATACATCAGCATGGGCCAAATTCTCACCTTAACAGTCGGAACAACAACACGCATTTCGAACGCACGACAGGCTGGAAGAGCACTTAATCACCGTCAACGTTGTCATCGACAACTTGTTCGGGATCAACACACCAATTTGGATTCTGAGTTTGGACTTATCAACTGGGATGGGTTGTGGCTATCCTTCTGCGACCATGGCGCAGTTTTTGATTTCGGCATCGGTTTGGATGATGGTATGCCTAATTTTTTCGGATTTGAGATTTGCAAATGATATTTTTATTTGCATCCAGCGCTCATTAAGCAACGTTTTGGCTTGACTTACTCGTACAAAATTTGGCAGCAACAAATTTGCTTGTAAATGCGTACAAAATGGTTACTGTCACAAACGAAGAATTTGTTCTTTCCAATGGGCAGGTCATTCAAGTGGAGTGTGGTGAACATGCCCATAGGTGGTTGGGCTGTATCTTGGGTTTGGGCCGTTTCCATGGAACATCGTTGGATGCCGCTACGAAGGCCGAATTTTGAAATTATAGAATGGTGATGGATGGTGGCCAATACCACTGTGGATTTTTTTTGCTGTCATTCTGGACCCCTGTGTTGTTACGAATGTAGCTGACTATACAAATTTTTCCAACAGCGAAAACTAATGAGGTTTTCAGCCCAGGATAGCTCCAGTGTGAAGTGGTGCAGGCGCCGGGTCAGGTTCAACGCGGTTCTGGAGAAGGCTCTGAAGGTTCCGAGCAGGTCCGGGTGGTTTCCGTGGAAGTTCTGGGAAACCTTGGTGCAACACCAAGTCACGTTCCAGAAGGTTCCGGAGAAGGTCTGGCAGGTTTTGGCGCAAAGCCAGTTCAGGTTCAACAGGGTTCCGGTGAAGGTTCCGGAGAAGGTTCCGGGAGGCTTTGGTGCAGAGCCAAGTCACGTTCAACAGGGTCCCGGAGAAGGTTCTGGGGAAGGCCTGGCAGGCTTTGGAAAAATTGTAAAAATAGAACGTTGCGGCTGTGGGAGTTCTCAATTTTTTCCCCCCGCGGCGTAAGCTAATAGGGTTTCAGCTCAAGATAGCTCCGGTGTGAAGTGGTGCGGCGCCGGGTCAACTTCAACTAGGTTCCGGGGATCTCACGCGCAACAGGGTTCCAGAGAACGTTCCGGAGAAGGTCTGGGAGGCTTTGGTGCAAGTTCAACAGGGTTCGGGTGAAGATTGCGGAGAAGGTTCCGGAGAAGGAGGGGGAGGCTTTGGTGCAGAGCCGGGTCAGGTTCAACCGGGTTGCGGAGAATTCGGAGATACAGATAGAAGGTGTTCAACAGACTTCCGAAAAAGGTTGGTGCAAAGCCAGGTGAGGTTCAACAGGGTTCGGAAAAAGGTACCGAAGAAGGTCTGCGAGGTCTTGGTGCAGAGCCAAGGGAGGAAACCTTGGTGCAAGGCCAAATAAGGTTCAACAGGGAGGGTTCCGGGGGAAGGTCGGGGAGGCTTTGGTGCAGAGTTAGGTCAAGTTCGAGAGGGTTCCGAGAAAGGTTCCAGAGAAGTGGTGGGGCGATTTGGTGCAGAGCGAGGTTAGGTTCAACAGGGTTCCGGAGAAGGTGCAGAAGAAGGTTCCGGAGAAAGTTTCGGGAGGTTTTGGCGCAGAGCCAGGTCAAATTCAACAGGAATCCAGAGAAGGTTTGGGAAGTTTTGGCGCATGAGCGTAGTCCGGTTCAACTAGGTTCCGGAAAAGGTTGCGGAAACCAAACCAGGCCGCGTTCATTTCATTTTCGGAAACGCAGCTAACTGTTTCCAACGCTTGCCTTGCCAGCGCGCTTCCGAAAAACATGTAAAAAAATGAAGCGTTGCGGTGGGGCTAATTTTTTTCGATAGTAAACCATCCTAAAACATGTGCATGCTGCAGGCAAATACTGGTAGATTGCCGGTTCTTTGTCGCACCCTCGAGTGGTTCAGTGTTGTCTCGTTTTTTTTTTAATACCCCAGAAACGGAAAAAAACAACCTCGTCTTGGAAACCGTCGCGGTTTCGAAAAAACAGAAACCTACGTTTTTGGCACTGTCCAGTTCTGCAAGAATTCTCCCGCCGCGTTACGTGCGATCGGTTTGTACCTTGGAATAGCTCTGCAAACATCATCAGAACATGAAACCATTGATTTTTCGTGGGAATTTATTACGTTTACGAGGTCCCGTCCACCATGGAAAGCCTCCACTCCATTCTGCTTCGTTTTTCCACAGCTGTTCTGGTAGGAGTTCTTCGTGTTTTAGCGTGCCGCCTCGCAAGAAAAGGATGCCGCTTGATCGTCACGTTGTGTGGTTTAGTGACCCTCAAGGCTAGAATGGACACCTTGTAGCAAGGGGAATCCGAGAAGCCGGATAATCATGCAAAATCAACCCAAATGTTTATTTACCTGTTGTATGACGTGGATCACGTTGTCAGAAAAGGGCCGGGATAGATTCACATGATATATGCTTATGCGACTCTGTTGCTAGAAGCGCGCCATTTTGTAGCCACGAAAGGGGAAAAAATTATAATAAAATATGAATTTATTAAAAAAAAATATCGATTTATATATGCACGTTTTACTTTGTTTCTGGGAGTCCTTTCGATGTGCTCAGCATTTGAAACCCTCCAAGTGTCGGTTACTCATGCGATTGCAGGCGCGCTTGGGAAAAGGACATTGCTAACTTCACAGCGGTTGTATGACCATGCGGGCTGCCAACCCAGTTAGTTTAGCAGATCGAAAGGTTATTTTTGTACTCTTTTTGGCCGCATAATCTGTAAATTTGGCGGGAAAGATTTGTGACCTTGGAGGCTGCTAGAGCGCGTCACTTTGTCGCACCGAAAATGCAAGAACATGCGAAATCGCATCATGACAGGTTGTTTTGGGTTCATTTCATTTTGCATGACGCGGTGTAAGGGCAAAACCACGGAAAATCAAAGCCTGAAGCGTCGTGTTTGCTTCATTTCATAGTAGGTGACGCGGGGTAAGGCATTCCAAAGGTGTAGACCTCCATGACCTCCATGTTATTGCAGGGCACCTCCTACGAAAAGCGGGAAGCCAAGTTCACGCGATGTGTGCTGACGTGAGCTTCCGGGTGTTTGTACACATCATTTTGTAGCAACGAAAAGTGCGAACAAATTGCAAGATCGGCTTTGTAAAATGGAAAAGCGCGGAAGGTTTGCACGGTCGGATATATGATCATGTTTTTTGATTGTTTTTTGTCTCTTTGCTATTTTTGTGCTGTTTGACATCGAATTGGGGGCATCCTGAGTGCAGAGTTCTCCATGCTTGCAAGTCAGTCGGTTCTCACAAGAACGTCGTTTGGCAGCAAAAAGTATCAAACCCTGATATTGGTGATTTTGCCAACATGTAATATGATATTGTTTGACGTGTGATAATGCGTATTCTAAAAAGTGGAGTTTCTCATGTTTTAGCAGCTAATCTAGCATGAGAACGGGGCTGCTCGATCGTCACGTTCTGTGGTTTAGTGACCCACAAGGCTATAGCCACCCTGTACCAAGGAGAATCCAAGAAGCCGGATATTCATGCAAAATCAACCAAAATGTTTTTTTTTGCTGCTGTATGAAGCGGAGTAGGAAGCACTCTAAGTGTAGAGCTTCTTATGCTACGGGAGATCACGTCGTAAGAAAAGAACCGGGCTAGATTCACATGATATATGGTTATGCGACCCTGTGGCTGCTAGCACGCCATTTTGTAGGCAGGAAAAAGGGAAAAAAAAACAACAAATAAATTAATTAGCAAAAACATAAAGGAATAAAATAATAGAATAATTAATTAAATAGATAAGGAAATAAATAAATATATAAATGTAAATATATATTTATAGATATAGATATAGATATAGATATAGATTTAGATATAGATATAGATATTGACATACATATAGATAGATAGATAGATAGATATATATATTTTTACATTTATATGTATATTTTTATATATATGTACGTTTAGCACCCTGTAGGCATTCCAAGGTTGTATGAACATGCGGGCCGCCAGCGCAGCTTGTTTTGCAGCAAAGAAAACGTTTAGATTCAAACATTATTTGCGTACCGTTTTTGCCCATATAATTGCGTAGGGTTTGAGAAGGAGGACCTTTTAAATTCTTCGCGGGAAACATTTGTGACCGTGGGGGCCGCTAGAGTGCGTCACTTTGTCGCACCGAAAATGCAAGAACATGCAAAATCGCGTCATGACGGGTTGTTTTGGGTTCATTTCATTTTGAATGACGCGGTGTAGGGGCAAAACCATGCAAAATTACAGCCTTACGCGTTTTTTATTTAGTTCATGTCAAAAGGGACATTCCAAGTGTAGAATTCCACACGCTACTGGGTGAAAGCCCTTTCTTGTCTCAGATAGCACTTTGTTGTCTCATCTCGGTGTGCCATGCGGAAGAAGTGACACAACCACTGGAATGAATTACTACATGATTTGTTATTTGGTATGAT
>Ga0126342_10022825_pt1 | contig 10292 bp, 10 predicted proteins | sample Cyp1metagenome_FD_92528 | JGI IMG/M metagenome (GOLD analysis project Ga0126342, IMG submission 92528) | Coral microbial communities from Lord Howe Island, Old Settlement Bay, Australia - Cyphastrea 1 metagenome | ecosystem: Host-associated > Invertebrates > Cnidaria > Coral ... | reverse complement strand
CCGTCGACCACTCAGTCTCGCTCCCCCGCGGCGAGTGCAACTAAACGAGAACCCAAGCATCGGAGATGCTTTTGGGGAAAAAAAAAAAAGCACCTCGTTCAAGAGCCAAAGGTCAGGCTCGATGACGAGCCCGCCCAGGTCTACCTTCTCCTGCCAGTTATTTCAATATACCCTCTGGTAAACAGCCACATAGCTATAGAAAATGACAATTTTTAATAGGTAAACCATCTATAAATGGCCATTTTCAATAGCTATTTTGACATTACCAGAGGGTATGTCAATTGTCCAAGTCATCCAATCCAATCAGATCCTCCCCATTGATCGCAGAGCCAACGGCGCTGCACCACCTGTCGAAAAAAACAAAAAAAAGCCCTTTGCACAAGGTCATCACAAGGCAAAAATCATTGAAATGGGGAAATAGATCCTGTTGGCTACTTAACTTAGTTAACTTCCTATATATTTTTTGCTGGTGATTTCTCCATTTTTGCTAGTTGAGTCCCTCTCTGCTGGTTTTTTCGCCCAATGAAACTGGAAGGGTTTTTTCACCTCGCCTTGCCAACGAGGCCACTGCGGGGCACCGCTCCAAGAGGGATCCATCGGTGAAGGTGGGCACCTACTTTCCCATGGCTAGAGCAGGGGAAACCAATCCATTTCAGAATCTGGAAGCCTTAACTGGGTCTTGCTGCTATATTGTGGCAGGAAAGCTCCAAGCTTGGAATTCTCACTGTTAAATACTGTAAACATTTGTATAATAAACGCTCAGCCTGTAGGAGCGTCTGCAGTCGGTTCTTTTGAGCATGGCTCAGCTCCAAATGATTGAGCCTAGCTCGTCGACTTTGGCGTTCCCGTCCGAATGTGACACGGTCAAATCACGAAGACACATGGTGACACAATTGCACTCTACCATAGACCAAAGGCCCTGGCGTGCTCAACCGAGTCAAAAGGTTGTTGTCTAACCTCAAGTTCAAGACGCCATCACTGAATTGGGCATGAAACAACCAGGTTATGCTGAAGAAAAGGGTCTTACATATTTTATCATATTTTCATATCTTTCCTTTATGTTTCAATAATCCCAGTCGCAATCTTCGCATTGACGACCAGCGTGCATCGGACACTCCCAGGATCACAGCCACCGCCTGCTGCAAGGGCAGATCAGTGGCTGCTACGGCATCCTACAGCATCCTACGGCATCCTGCAGCCCACCAGCCACGCCCTTTTTCTCCGCAGGGTCAACGGGCTGGCAAGGCCTCACGTTCATGGTAAACACTGATTCGGATTTCATGTGGAGGGATAAAGGATGTAAATGATTTAAAGGATGTCAACAAAAAAACTAATAGATAGACACGGATGGGGTCCTAGAGGTAGATAGTAATGTCCATAAGTAATGTCCATACATGCGCGAGACATATTCACATCCAGTACTCACAAATATGTTGCTTGCGTGACAGGAAGACATAGGAAGACTCTTGCATGGCAAGGCTTCAATCCGCCTCAGCTGCTGTGACATTGAGCTCCTGAAACCGTTCCTGGCAGTTCCAGATTGCGAGGTATAAAAAGATCCGCAGCAACTATAAAAGCGGAAACCTATTGACTGTTGATTGGCAGTTGACCACCAAGGCTGCGACTGCCAACTGCCCACAACCAGCATCAATATCGATTCCACGACGTACTCGAACTGTTGCCTGGCCCACGTTGAAATCTTGTGCAGTAAACATGCACAGTGAGCCGCAAACAAGATCAAATCTCCAGCGCGCCTCCACTCCAAACTGTCTTAAGGTGTCGACAAACTTGGCAACTGCCTGCTTCGATTGTGCAGCAGCGACTTGACAGGTTTTTCAGTTTGTTTCTACCAAGCACTACAGAATCAGGTGATGCATGTCAAAAAATGCTGCAGCTGTACACTATCCTCTGCTTGTAAATTCAAGAACCCCAATACATCCAACACATCCAATATATCCAAGACCAAATGGCACAAATCACTGTTTTGCGCCTCTCGCTGAGACGGACCTCCGCTGTAGCCGTTGGTGGGATTCAGCGGGATGAGGTTCACATGAGCTCCTGCCAAAGGCAGCTCGGATCAAGAAATTCTTGCGACTATGCCTTAAATAAGCAACAAATAGTTGCAACAACCAAATCAACCATACATGGTAGGTTATGAAAGGTTATGTAGGTTATGCACCGTGTTGAGAAACCATCCTAAACTCCTAAACTCCTAAACCATTCAATTCATTTCAATTCTACCTTTGTCATCCGATCGATCCATCATTTTTGAGCCCATCTGTCCATCCACCCTCCTGGGCAGTTCAAGTAGATCAGCTTCCCCAGCTCTTGAGCCTTCTCGGGGGTGTCCTTGGTCAAATCTTTGGGGAGCCAAAACTGGGATGGTTTTTCACAAAAATCAACGAACATGGGGAAGAACAAGAAAAAACAAGGACATGTCACCCAAAGATTGATATACGACCGAGCAGAATGGGAGATTTCATCAACAAATCATTTGCTGTAAGTTGTTCAATGCGAGTGACCATGTGAAGCTTGAAGACTTGTTAGCCGGTTTTACAGAAAAATGCTGGCCAATTGTATCTCTTGGGCACCCTGCATTTTCCCCGGCAATGAGCGTCCATTCGAAACTCACCCGTCGCCCAGTCACCTGCATTCAAAAGAAACCACAACACAACAAATGTTATAAGTTATAAGTTACACCCTGCTTTTCTGAGACAAAAACCTGCTAATGCTGCAGCATAGCAAGTCCAAACAAGCTTTGTTCAGTTCAAGCCTCCCAGTACTCTCTCGCTGCTTGCATAACCTCGGTAGGGTTTTGTATTTTGGGGGCAAAGTGGGTGATAATCCAACACGGCTGATTAAGTCCTCCGCAGATGCCACTGGATAGCGCTTGTTCATTGGAAGCAGCTTGCTTCTTTCCTGTCAGCTTGCACATACTGGCACGGGACTCAAAACAATGGAAATGTGCCTTTGGGACTCATTTAAATTTGAAAAGCTTCTATTTAAGCCTATGTACATTTACTATTATTTCGTAATGCTTCTGCACCTCGTCATTTGCAGCATGGAGGGAAATTGCCAAGGTCACTTGAAGCTGCTCCTGAACCCGGAGATCAAAGACCCTCAAACCCTCCAGGTCACGGATGAACATGTTTTCCCCAATGACCCTAGGATCCCATAGGATCCCATAGGATCCCTACGTTGAAATGTCCTCAGCCAGCCGCTTGATCTCAGGCACCAAACCAACAGTGCCTCAGTTGAATACGTTGAAGAATGCCTGTGCAACCAGCGTACATTCACTTTTGGCCGAAACCAGCAGCTGGTTTAAGCGTAAATTGTGGCAAGATGTGGCAAGCCGTGGCAAGATGCTGATTGTGATATGCCTCATGCCAATGTCCAGCTCATCATGGATACGCCGAACAGCTTTCACTACATTCTCAAAATTCGCCAGTGGTTCACCTCAGATCGGCAGCCAAACGGGTGGTCAAAAATCGAAAACACCTGGTAGTTATGGAGTTATATGGATAGTTCTGGATGTTCATCCCCCCGAAATATGGTATTTCAATGATTTTCAATGCGTTTTCGTAGGTTTTGATCCCATCCCACTGCTGCTGTGGTGACCCATTCCCAGCAGCACCACAGAGGAAAGACGAAGGCCCTGCCGCCGCAGCTTCGCAGAGAAACGGGCTGCCTGGTGTCAGTCCTATTGGGGTTGGAAGGTTCAACTTGGCCTCCAACGGTATTCGGTATTGGTACAGGCGGTACAGGAAACCTATATCTCTAACCTATATATCCTATATTAGATAAGATCTCTATATATGGGTAGTCAAAATTAGGTACCCCAATACTAGATGCTTATTACTATAGACTAAGCTCTGTGGTCCCCAGGTCATTTTGACCCATCACCACATCGTGTCATGGGACCGGATTCACCATTGATCCACCTGCTCGAAGATTTCACTGGATGTGAGGTGTCGCTTAAAGCCCATCTGCCCGGTGGCACAGAACACGCAGCCCATTGCGCAGCCCACCTGGTGCTGAATGGCTGTGACCAGAAAAGCACCAGAAAAGTATCAGAAAAGCATTTGGCCTCCCAACCTGTCTTTTAGTGCAAAATGATGTATCATTATATAATATTATATAATATTATATAATTATATATTGCAATTTAACATAATTTAATTTAACTGTAATATAATGAGTTCACTTCAGCTGAGAAGTCCAAGCATAGTGCAACACAACTTGGCTGGTATGCAGGCCTGGCTGGAAACGCAGGCAGTCCGGCGGCCATCCTTGAACGCATCGAACACGTCAATAATTTGGTCGAAGACTTCCATTATCATTTTCCTCACGCAACAATGCAACAATCATGACGCAAAACACCCACATTGAGTACGCCAAGTCTCTTGGTATGGCATGAGCACTGACTCAATGGCATGACCATCTGGCAGACCATAAGCCACCTGTCCAGGTTGGTCTCGACGAAGCAACGTCTTCAGTGGTTGGACTGGGCCTTGACAGTTCCATCCGTTGACTCGCGCTCGGCCAAGGTCTTCCAATCCGCAGCCCCTGCAGCAAGGCTGGAGCAAGCTCCACATTTGCTGGAATCGATGACTGGAATCTTGGGGCAACTCTTTGATCATTGTTACCCATAATCCCTTTTCGAAGAAAATTGTAGGATTCCAAACCACCAACACCAAACCCCAAACCCCAAACCACCGTAATCATTAATTGGCTGAAGGAGCACATCGAAGAACACGGGAACTCCCCTTGGGGCTGCAGTCCCAGCCTGCTGATGCCAGTTTGGCTAAGGACTCCCTGAGACCTGTGGCACTGACGCAACTGCGAACTGATGACTGCTGAGTAGGCACTGAGCTTCCAACCACTGGGGATGGCATTAATGTCACGAAAGTCCTGGCCATGCATCTCCACTTGGAAAGATCTCAAATGATCCTTTTTTTATTTTTTGCTCAGTCGCTTTTCGCTGGAAGGATGCATAGCTCCACAGAGGTCCCCTAGGGTCCAGCTTAACTGCCCCAAGTTCGAAGGTTTGTCCCCTTGTTGATAGGTACTAGCTGCTGGCTCACAAGATGCATGAACGACACTGAAGCAAAACCCTTATCCTGGGCGCCCTTCGTGAAGAGATAGTGTCGAATGATCTTTGCATGCATTCGTTGAATTCCAAGCTCTCGGATCAAATAGAAGTAGAAGTCATTTGGTTCCAATTGGTACAAGTTCACAATGGGCAGGCCCTTTTGTGCCATAGCTTCCAGATTCACGGGCCGTGCTGGTGGTTCGTATTTAATTTGCTCCTCTTCCCTTTGCTCTGCTGCACTGCCGCTTCTCTGTCTGGGTTCTCTCCTGGACTGCCGTCCAACTTCTCTTCTGCCAGCTTCTCTGCGAAAAATGGGCGGCCTCCACGGTTCCCTGCGCTTTACCCAGCCATCATCATCCCTCTCCTCTTCCGAGCGCGTCCTCATCCGGCGACGACGTCTCGGAGCCCTTTTGCGAGGCCGTTCCTCAAAGTCCTCCTGGGAATCCTCGAAACTGCTTCCTCTGGAAGACTGCGGCTCCTCAAGATCTTCCCATAGATCACTGGATGGATCAATCTGCCTGCCAATTCTGGGATCTCCCCAGTTCACGGTAAATTTCCCCGCGTCGCCCTGCCATTCACCTCGACCTTCTCCTTCCTTGTCAGGGCCATCCTCAAATCGGGAGGGTCTCAAGGGCCTGCGAGAGTACCCCACTGGTCTCTTGAAAGCTCCAAGAGTTGTTCCAGTGGATCCATCAGCTGATCCTCCCTTCGTCCACGGTCTCCCAGCACAAAATGCCACAAGTGTCACCGCTTGCGTAGCAATCCCGGCTGCCAGGGCTGCCTGTAAAACAGATCGGCCATGTCTCCGGCCTCTCTCACCAGGCCGTTCTATCGTCATATCGCGTGAGGCGATTTCTGCAACTCTTAGTGCCTTCTTTGCTGAAAAGTTGTGAAAGAATTAATGGCTCTTTGAACTTGGACCTGGTCCTAAACCAGATTATCCACATAATATATATATATATCCACATCAATGGCGACTGAAATGATATTTGGCAATGGACATGTGAACAGTTTCGGATACACTCTATCATACCCTATTTGATAGGGACTCTCACATGATCATCAACCACAAGAGATTTAAGCCTTGGTGATGTAAATGCCTGTGGATGAAAACACATTCTCTGCGACTGCTACCAAAACGCGATTCTTATGGATCCTCGGCATTCTACTTCATGATGCTCTCTGCTGTGTATGTCAGAAGCTTGAAGTCCAGGATAACGTGCAATCTCAAAACAATGCCATGCTGCTATGCTTCTTTCATGCACATTCCTGCAGACAATGGCAGGTCATGCTTGCAGAACATACCCTTTACACTTACACTGATGTTTTCAAACTGGAACACAACACAACCATGCTTCTGAGATGCTTCAATCATTGGATATCATTGGATCATGCCTCCAGCACTTGACACACGACAGCTGGAGGGTTCCGAAAGGTTCGAAGCTCCGCCAGCTCCTTTGCAGTAACCTCCATGGAGCCCCAGATAAGTTCAATGTCAATTTGTTGATGAAAAGAATGCGTGTGGTTTGATGCTGCTTGTCTTGCCTGGGCAGCTACGTGCTGAACCAGCTGAGAGATTCCTTAAACACTTGAAACATTGCAGACCAACTGTGAGAAAACCGCTCAACACCAAAAATAACAGTCTTAAGCCCATTGATCTTTCTTGTTTCAAATCAAATGAGCAATCCCGCACTGCCCACCTCTATCCCTAATCAAGCCATTTAGTTTGCGATGATTACATCGCTCTCTGAAGAACACCCAAGGCCGGGGCGGGCTGGTTTATCACAAACCTGGGCTCTTGATCCTACTTCCAGCTGGCTGAATGGCAAGGCTACTGTAAAATGTTCCAAGTGCATGTCGGCTATGCCCTTGTATCACACGTGTTTAAGCTCAACGCAGACACAGGTGCTGTGGTACAATCGAACCTCAGCAGTCATACGGTGAGCCATACGTGAACTCAAAACCATAACCGAAAATTTGCCAGGCTCAGCAGCTCAGCATGGAACGAATCTTTGCAGGACAGTTTGAGGCTTTTTGCAGAGCTTGTCGTTGAATTTGTGCTGGTTCCTAGAGCTACAGCCACTTGTTGCAAACGTCGGTCAAAAAAAAACACTTTATCCCAGAATGCAAGTCATGACTTTTAGGAGCTGTGAATATTGCCAAAAACAAACAGGGAGGAGATGTCACTGAGACCAAGCATCCAGCGGACTCAAATCCACTCATTTGTTTGTACAGTCCAAAAAAAAACAAAGAGGACTTTATCTCAGGTCCACGCCAGCATCTGGAACAGGCAATGACCATGGCTGGGGATGAAACTCCATTTCACCTTGGATAAGGCTCTGAACCCGCAACTAAGTTGTGAGGTGATTGGGAACTGCAAGGAACCCAAGAAGGGGGAACTCAACCCAAAAAAATGTAACATTTTCACGTCCTATAACTCGTTTGCCATATCGCACACCTCTGCGCTGCATTCGGCATTTCAAGCAGGGTAGAATCCGGGTAGAATTTCAGAACGTGTGTTTTCGCAAGGTTTTATCATGATGAAACTCTGATATTTGCATTGTTTAGTTTTGTAACGTTAAGACATTTAGAATTTCTTTGATTTCAGCACCAATGTGAAGGTGCAACCAAAAATGACCTTGATGTGGGATAGATAGAAATATCAAGATCTCCCAACCACCATGGGCATCCAATTCCTATCCCAAACCAGGAGCCTACCTGAGCACTCAGTGGTTGCGCAGCTCATGCTACCTGCACAGTCAGGAACAAAAGAAGTTTCAGATCCTGCTTCTCGAAACTAAGAGTTCCATACAATTTTTTCATAAGTATTGTGGGTGGCTGTTGTTTTTGAATCCTTTTCAGCTGGTGCAGATTTTGGCCGTTCATGATCTTTCAACGCCAAGTTTTTCCTACCGGAACCGGAAAATAAATGATCATGCGTTCGATTGTTAAAGGTCAGCGGACAATTTCATGTCAGCTGATCGAAGGTCGCTTTACAATCAAGGCCCTTTGTCTTGTCAGGGGCCCTGTAGTTTCAAACCTTGTGGCCTTGTCAAAACTGCACTCTGTAGAACTGGCATATGATCTCAAGGATCTCATCAAGCATACGATGGGCCAAACTGTGCCAACAGACCAATAGCCATGGCCGAAAAGGGTCACACCGCACTCCAACTTCTCCAGGTTCCCGAAAACTCGGGCTCTGAGACCGCCGAATATACAAAGGATGGCTGAACACTTGTGATCTTTTTGGTGGCTCCTTCCAGCACCATGTTCACAAACTCTCGGATTTTTTTAAACCGGTCTCCCGAGACTTCTGGGACAGGGGTGTTGCCACTTTCAATCGCTTCCATCGCTCCCCAAGCTTCTGACTTGAACTGCTGAGATTTGCAGACCACTCGCTCCCCTATGCAGACCTGGTCACCTTTGAAGTGGGGGAACAAGGCTCACTCCACGGTCATGGATGGGGAGTCTTGGTCTGCAGAAGGTAGCGAATGGCCTGCAAAATTCAACAGCTCTGCCGATTCAGAGGCCTGGAGGCGATTGAAAGTGGCAACACCTCTGCCCCAGAAGTTTCGGGAGACCGGCCCAAAAGAATTGGAGGGTTTGTGAACATTGTGCTCGAAGGAGTCTCCTAACCAGGCAGCAGCTTGCCAAGCGTAGCGTGTCGGAGTCAGAACTTGCGGGGTTTGCAGGGCAGCACTGGCACAGACTTTTGGGCGCAGCCCTGCAAACCCCGCAGCTCACAAGTTCTGGCTCCGACACGCTTGGCGAGCTGCTGCCTGGCACGTTGATGCTGGGAATGGCGTTGGACGCCAGGAAATTCGCAAAAGTGGAAGGTGCGAAGAGCAAACAAGGCCATAAGAACTGCATGGCTGCGGCAGCAACTCTTCGAAAGCTCTGAAAATCTCCGATCAGATCGAGCCAAAATCTTGAGCCAGAAAAAGACAACCATTGGATACCATCATTGGATAACATCATCGGATATATTATTGGATACCATTGGATACCATTAGATACGATTGGGTCAGACTCTTCTTTGATTTCGAAGTGACGGGAGGGTCGAACTCTCGACCCATGCGTTGGTCAACACAAATGGCCTGGCGCTGCCATGTCCAGGCGCTCCACGAGACGCAAACCTTGGCGCTTCAACTCGAAACAGCGTTGTCCAACGCCTTTCATGTTGAGCGCTCCACCACGGTTCATTTTTCGTAGGTTACAAACCACGACTGACACAACTTAATTGATATTCGAAACGGTGTAATTCATTCTATTCCATGGTAGAGCTACCGGGCCCTACCGTGTGGCTTGCCAAGCACTTCAGTTCTAGAACTCCTCAGTTCAACATAGTTCAGCATAGTTCAACCAAATTTACATAGCTTTTCTTAGACTATCATGCAGTTCATGCAAATGTGCCAAACCATCAAGACGCGTGTGTTGCTCAGCCATTCTCCACTGATCGCCCACAATCCTCAACTCCCAAGTGACGAGTGCTGCAATTCTCAGGCTTCGGAGGGCTTGGCCTGAGGTTCACAAGGGCGACTGGTGATGTCATGTTTCCAACCGATCTAAAGTGTAAGTCGGTTGGGGCAAATCATCCCAATAAATCACATGTATTTTGGTCCAGCATGGTCCAACTGATTCACATTTTTTGAGGTATGTCTAAGGATATCTCTCTAAGAGGTTGAAAATCCCAGGAGCTTTGGTCTTAAGCAGCATTGAAATCGCCAAGCATACACTTCAGAGACGAACACTAGCTGCAGCCCAGCTGCGGTGTCAACTCCGAGTGCAAACCCGGGCTACCCGGGCTACCTGTCTCTCCAGTCGGGAGATCAATTGAAGGGACATATGGAGGTTTCCTAAAATGCGGGTACCGGGTTTTCCATCATAAACCATCCATTTTGGGGTACCCCACTTTTGGAAACCCACGTGTAGGGACCATATAGTGATGCTTCAACTGTTTCTGGAATCAGATGAATCAACATAGGCATGCAACCAGCTCCATCGATATCCTGCCTCGAAGTTCTTCAAATCGTGTCATGCCTGAGCAACAATAAACACTAACAAACACTAATCGAACGAAGTTTAGAAGTCAAACTTCCGACAATATGGACAGATGAAAAGCAGAGCAGGGCAGAGGCAGAGAGAAGAGGAAGATTAGTAGAGAGAAGATCAGAAGAGAAAGAGTAAGAAGAAAGAAGAT
>Ga0126342_10022824_pt1 | contig 10292 bp, 8 predicted proteins | sample Cyp1metagenome_FD_92528 | JGI IMG/M metagenome (GOLD analysis project Ga0126342, IMG submission 92528) | Coral microbial communities from Lord Howe Island, Old Settlement Bay, Australia - Cyphastrea 1 metagenome | ecosystem: Host-associated > Invertebrates > Cnidaria > Coral ... | reverse complement strand
ATATCCCATTTATATCCCATTTATATCCCATTTATATCCCATTTATATCCCATTTATATCCCATTTATATCCCATTTATATCCCATTTATATCCCATTTATATCCCATTGATATCCCATTGATATCCCATTAATATCCCATTAATATCCCATTAATATCTCATTAATATCTCATTAATATCCCATTTATATCCCATTAATATCCCATTAATATCCCATTAATATCCCATTTATATCCCATTAATATCCCATTAATATCCCATTTGTATCCCATTTGTATCCCATTTATATCCCATTTATATCCCATTTATATCCCATTTATATCCCATTTATATCCCATTAATATCCCATTTATATCCCATTTATATCCCATTTATATCCCATTTATATCCCATTTATATCGCATTAATATCCCATTAATATCCCATTAATATCCCATTAATATCCCATTAATATCCCATTTATATCCCATTAATATCCCATTAATATCCCATTTATATCCCATTTATATCCCATTAATATCCCATTAATATCCCATTAATATCCCATTTATATCCCATTAATATCCCATTAATATCCCATTAATATCCCATTAATATCCCATTAATATCCCATTTATATCCCATTTATATCCCATTTATAAATGGGTGAACTAAGCCAGTTTTTTTCAGCACAGCCATGTTTCTCGTCCTGGGATGATCCATGGACAGGCCATTAGCAGCGTCTCGTTGTGTGAAACGGCGCTCCGGAAGAAAATCGAACTGCTCGTTCAGCCTTCTGTCTTCTCAAACTTCGGTGGTTCCACAAGGGATAGTAACATGGAACTTTGATTGACTTTGGTTAAGTAAAATGACGTTTAAACTTTGGTCGGCCAGGAGTTACTAAGATTCACCCAAGTCCTAATTCGTGGATATGGCTGAAACTAGCAGTAAAAAATGCGCAAGAAATCCAACCATCATCCATATCTGCTACACAATCATTACCAACCAAAAAAAAAGTTGGAATCCTAAAATGGAGCACCCCAAGCCACCATTGCCCCATTGAAGACCACCAATAACTTAGATTCCTGCGGAGAGCCCAGAAGAATGCCTCTTTGGAACCCTAAAGGATCAGATGAACACGGGAATCTGACGAAAGCCATGAGAATCGGCGAATTTGTCCTCGGCATTGTCTGACATGTGGCAGAAGGATCAATCTGTGTCCTTTCGCAATCTAATCTAGATGCCTAGATGGAAAGTCAACTATAGTAGCTATAGTTTATTATCAACAGAAATCTATGGAAAATTATAGAAAACCAGGAAAAGATAAGTGTTGCCCCCATTGCTTTGGTCTAAATACCGGACACTTTCACAGAGACTCGCCGCCATCGCCGCTGCCATCGCCATCCCGGCAAAGCTTTGATCGAAATCCAAACATCCCAGCCCCGAGGCGAGCTGCAACAAACTGACGTCACCAGTTTTTTTTCGATTTTGACTTGTGCATGATTGCAATTTGGCCCCCAATATTGAACTTGCCATTGTTGGAATAATACCTGAAAATTCAGCAGGTTCTGTTTGCTGTAGGTGTATTGTTTTGGCTTGGTCCAGCTTCCAAATTTCTGGGGTATCGGTAATATCTCCAAAGCGTCCCACCGCTTTCAGGTTGTTTGGTGAAGCATGGGAATCTTAGTCTAAAAATGCTGGGTTTTTTTTCCCAAATTTGATGGTTGGTCATGTTTGAACAGTTCATGACATTTCCCAATGTTCCAGATTCTCTCCACATTTTGCCAAACAGAATATCACAATGTTCCCCACATGATATCATTGTCATTTTATGGGGCTATACCGGCTATACCCATCTCCCCCTGTGCTGTGCCAGGGCAGAGATGGGGAACATTTGTCGGCCACCGCCGCCGCCTGCCCGGATGCCTGAGGGGATTTTCCGACAAAACCGAATGGAAAATCTCTAGGAAACCCTTCAAAATTCCCATGAAAGACGGGAGGATTCCCTTCAACCAATCCAAGACCAATCCATGGAGGGGTTGAGTGTCAATATCTTATATATCTATTATATATCTTATATCTTCAAATGACATCCCGTGGGACCAGTTTATCTCCTGACATTTCTGACATGTCAGGTTGCGGGGTCCTCGCCAGATGAAACGATTCCGGAAATGGAAGAGGACCGATGGACCGATTGAGCCATCGCTCCAGACAGGGCATCTCTCTGTTGAAAGGACATGTCAAGCATTCTCAAAGCTAGTAGTGCGGTAAACCAGTTTAATCCAACGAAAAGCAATCTCCCCATTTTACCCTGAGTACAACCATCCGCTAGAAATTCATTGCTGCGTCAACCCGGATGTGATCATTTTAGGCTGTTTCACTGAGGTCAAGAACAATGTCACCCCAGTTATCTCTGATTTTTGTTTACCCTGGTTGATATCTTGTGTAGAGGGATTCCATTCAAGACGTCTCCTAATTTCTATCATTACTAAAGTGTTACCCCCATAAAATCAATGAAACAGCGGGGTGAAATTGACATTACTTACTCAACATCTCAGCGCCACAGGAGGTGGGGATGAATTGTTTGATGAGGCGCGCGGAACTGAAGGCGGTGCGGATCTACACATTTTGGACCCATACAGGGCTTCGTTTTGTAGATAGTCTTCAATCATGTTGATGCCATTTTTTGGAGGATCAAAATAATGCGTATGATTGGATTGTGAGTGACATTAATGTCCTAAGATGTCCTAAGCAAAGCCTCCAATCTTAAGTACATCCAATCAGTCACTGGATCCATTGCAGTCCTGGACCTCCCCAGACAGCTCTCGAAACTCAATCTATTCGAATCATACTGTGGATGGAAGAAATCCACCAATTGATAGATGGTTTATCCCATTATTTATAGGGTTTTAACCATCCCAGGTGGTGCAAGATTTCGTAACCATCCACTGTATGTATTGGAAAATCAAATCGGACCTCTGCAGGCCAACCATAATTTCACCATGTTTTTTTGAGCATCACACTTGGATGTCCCACTTAGGATCTGGATTGTAAGCCATATCAAGCCATAATATCAGTATGCCATAGAACTGAGATCCCAAAAATCAACAGTACGTCATGGTGATTGGAACGCAGATCCTCCAGCCTTCGCAGTGGGAAGCTGAACTGCTTTCACAAAGCCGACTCCTTTGAGATCACGGGCTCGGAGGAGCGGCAGCGGGGTGGCAGAGTTGATGGTGATTATTGATTATTGTCCTTAGTATCATCATAATAATAACAATAGTAATCATCATCATCATCATCATCATCATAATCATAATCATAATCATCATTGAGGCTATTCTGACGATTATATATATGATTATCACAACTATCATTATATGATCAAAGTTCGGTATATGCCAGGCCTCAACGCCCGGACCAAAGACGCCCGGACTCCCAGCAGCGGATGCTGCAGCGGATGCTTTCTGCAGTGGATAATCTGGTGATATAGTAATGGTATAATGATGTATAATGGTGATATGAATTCTGTTTGGCTAGAACCACTGATCAAGTGTTTGGAGTCTTGTGAAACATGTGAAAAGCTCAAAGAAACGTAGAAATGGAATGGCGAAGGGAGTTACCCTCTTGTTATTTCACATAGCCATGGTATAGATAGATGGCCCTAATCGAAATAGATGGTTTACCATGGTTTTAAACCATGGTTTACCGAACTTCATAGCATGGTGGATCTTTCCATGGCAAACTGGCAATGTCATAACCAGAGGGTACTTGGTGGCTCATCCCACTTAGTAAGTAGGTTATAACCCCAGTTATAAGTGGATTAACCCTACTTATCCCATTTATAACTGGGGCTACAACCCACTTCCTATGGTTTTCCTATGGTTTTCCTACCTTTAGCCATGGCAATGAACCTGGGCTTAACGCTTTCTCAGGTTGCATGGCTATGTGCCGGTGACACCCATCTCCGCATCGAGCCACCTGGATCCAATCAGGTGCATTTTTTGGTCGAAAGGTGTCATCCAAAAAGTGCAGCACCTTTTTGAGGTGGGTATGGATCAATACCTATTAATACCATTTTTAGGGGAATGAACATCCATAAATCCCAGCTATTTTGATGTGAACTACAGGGGTACAAGGTTTTGACACTGCCAGGTGAGAATTGCATGGTTTTTTATATGTTTAGTAGAGTTGTAGCCACTAAATTCACTAAATCATTCAGCATTTGGAGCATGTAGCCATCATTTTGTGAACATCAACATTTATTGCCCACAGCTATCAAGTTTTTGAGACTCATTCCGATGTGAAAATAGACTACTCCCCCCAAATTCCATGGACAAATGGTGCTTTTGGGGGGTATCCTCCATTTTGGGGTACACTCTTACCATTCGTTCCATATACAATTATATGAACATATTATACATATATATATATACATATATGTATATACATATATATATATATTATATGTATATATATATTCTATTAGATATACATATATATATATATATACATAGAAAAATAGATCATATTTGTGCCGCTGATATGATCGTGTTTTTCTCCGTGCGCGGTTGAGGCTATGACGCCATCCAACCGGAAGTCACCGAGGAGGCCCATGGCTAAGGTATCTGCAGTATCCCAATGGGTGGAAACCTACAGGATGGGCCCCCCCAGTGATGTGAATGTTATACACTATTATAGTTACCCTCTGGTTATTTAACATAGCCATGGAACATGACCCATTTATAGATGGTTTACCTGGGTTTACCTATTCAAAATGGTGATTTTCCATGGCTACGTTAAATAACCAGAGGGTATAACTATAGTTTAGTTGGTTTATAACCATATTAGTTGGTTAACATACTGGTAACAAAAGTGTAGTATGATAACCTATGATAACCTACTATGATACCTACATATACCTACATAATACCTAAACTACTATGATACCTACATCATGAAACCTATATATGTGTGTATCCATGTAACTCCAGTTACTTCTCTATCATGAAAAAAAAGATAGTACTTCTGGTTTTCTAATTTTTGAAGTACCCCATGCTTTTGAAGATCGCTTCGTGGTGATGGTTTCTGCTTGGGTCAACCCTTGGTTGGTCAACCGGGACCCAACCGGAAATGGGATGATCGCCAGGAAGGACTTCACATGCGCATCTTCGATTATCGGGAGGCCTGGCCATTTGGCCATTGAAACACCGTGAAAAGATGATCAGGACACTCACTAAAACACCATCATTATGATCCTTATGTCAATGGGAATTCCAGGATCCTAAAATGGAGGTACGTTAGTACCATATAAGGCCATATTTTGTGGGGATATTCCCTTACATAGCCCTTACATAGGCCTTATATATGGTAGGTACCTCCAATAAATCGGTTCCTGAAATGGCCATTGATTATGTTATGGCTTGGTTCATGTATCCAATGTATCCCATCTATCAATGATCCCCAAATAAACCAGCTAGGAGAATAGCCCACAATTCAACAGCAATCAGCAGGAGTATGTTCAATGGCTCAGGTGGAGGTGTTCGCAAATCGGGCAACTTTCACCTGCAAGAAATACGTGTTTTACCTATCTTTACATCGTTAAACCATGGTTAAACCTACAAAAGTGGGGCTGGATCCGCTTGCGCGGAACCTTGTCTTGTGGTTTCCCATGGTTTCCCGGTGGACATCTCAGTGAATCTTGCTCGTGTCCCATGTCACGATGTCAAACCGCGCCATGTCGCGAGGGTCACATGCGGGTGCAGTTCCACTGTAAATGGATGTAAACTATATATATATATACATATATATATATATACACTTTATATACTTTGTATACTTTATATAGCTCTGAGAACCGCAGTTTTGAGGCGTATGTCCCAATTCATGTGGGACAGAATTCCATGGTTGTGGTAAAGATAATTTCAACTACACCCCGCTCGGTACGTTTCATGTTTCATGGCGGAGGAGCGTGCGGGGCACGGCGAGAGCGTGTACCTGCATCTCTATGACCTGAACGACACCTTCGCGCACATGAACTCGGCCACTTGGCACGTCGTCTCATAGGGTTTCTTGAAATGGGGATGTTTAAAAAGTGGGTTTCAATACTATAGTTATGATTAGTTATGTCTCATGACTTGGATGATTTTTGGGGCCCCATGATAAGCTATCCCATTTATCTCCAGTTCCACTGCTTTTTACCGTGTAAAATGCTGACGCTAGAATTGCTTTCAAGACACCAAATAATAAAACATTGTTTCTTTCATTTGTGGTTTGGAAAACCTCAAAAACATTGGCTTACCCAAAAAGACTTTGTGAAACCTGTTTTGCAACCTTTTCTTGGAAACCTGTTCCTGGGCACATTAGTTTGAAGAGAACTCCAAGAAACATTCGGTCTATTGCCACTTGCCACAGATGTTGGATGACCCACTGAGGGGAGCATTCCCATCATGTTGCAGCTGGTGGGGTTACGCCCCTGATAAAATCTCGAATGTCTGTGGGAAATCTCGAAATATCTCGAATGATTCCCAAGATGTGTGGCAATTTTCCAGGAAACCACTATGATCATCTATGATCCAGATGGAATCATGCCATATCAATCCATATCATGCCATCAATGTCTTGGTTTTTTGCGCCAATATATAGGACCCCCGACTGGATTCATCTGTTCACATCCCAGGTTTCGTTGGATTTGCTTGGCCTTGGGGGAGCGCTACATGTCGGTGTGGAGGTGCAACAGTGGATGTTTGGAGTGTATCATCAGGCTATATCAGGCTGATTTCAGACCCACAGCATTTTCCAGTCAGTTTTGGGGCCTCGCAGGTCCTTGGAAATGAATGGAGCTTTGGTATGCAGGTGCCGGGCGTGGCCGACAGATGCCGACAGAGTCCCCAACTGGATCGATTGGTTCCAATCAGTTTACCCTCTGGTAAACTAACATAGCTATTGAAAATGGCCATTTATAGTGGATTTTCCCATTGAAAATGGTGATTTTCCATAGCTATGTTAAATTACCAGAGGGTATATCCTCTCATAACAAAACATGGCAATGGAAATTGCCCGATTTATCGATGATTTTCCCTTTAAACATCATTAAACCATTCGTTTATAGAGGATTTCTGCCAGATTACCGGAGGGAAAATCAAAATTTATCCGTCACGACTGGTTGGCTTAGTTTGTTTTTCTCTACCCTCCATTTCCGAGTCCCTTCCAATGATAGGCCCTCTTCGCAGAGACCCATCAAGATCTCCCAGTACAACTGGGTGCACTTGCATACCATATCCAGGCTTAACTAAGGTTAATTGGGGTCATAATCCATGTGTGCCTATTAGGGAGGCCCATTTCTTGTAGAAGTACTGCAGCTGGATTATAATCCAAACGATCTATCTATCTGTTTGTCTGTCTGTCTGTTTGTCTGTCTATCTATCTCTATATCTATGTCTATGTCTGTATCTATATCTTTATATATATATATATATAGATATGTACATACAAATATATACATACATATCATATATATTATATATACATATATTCCTATGTACATATGTTCTACTGTATATTATATATATAAATATGTTATGATACATATGTAGATTTTTATTGATTTTATTCAACCATATATCGATGGATATAGATGTTGGATGCCAGTTGAAGCTTTGCCACGGCACCAGGGTGTTTCCATCACGACGCCCAAGCAGAACCAGCCCGCGGCGCCCAGGGGTGGCCCATTTGGGGACTGATTCTAAAAACCCGCAGAAAACGGGAATACATGGGAATATGATATGTATTAGATAGATGGATGGATGGATAGATAGATAGATAGATACTTAGAACAAAATATATATATATATATACACACATATATTTATATACATTGAAAATGGGAATATAAATGTACTAAACCCAAATCACCATCCCCAAAATCATTGTTTGTATGCCTGCAACCATCCCCAAATGGTAGTTTCTGTATGGCATTGGGTTTACCACTTACCACATTACCTCTATATATTCTTATTATTATGTTTATTATTATTGTTATTATTAGTATGATTATGATGATGATTATTATTATTATTCACGTGCCTATGTGTTTATGTTTAATATGTGCACATGCGGGTGCAATCAACAGAAATTGTGATGCGACCATTAACCACGGAGGAGGATGACATCAGATGCTACAGCTTCAGGTGAGCCCTAGAGGTTGCTTTCCTGAAACATGACTAGTCACTAGTGAATTCAGCTGCTGTATCACCTCGTTGTCTCATGAATGAGGTACTACACCTACCGGCAAACCGTTGGGTCACCAAGAGCACTTTGGGTGTGCCGGATGGTGACGTGGAGTATGACCTTGAAAACTCCACCATTTGGAACATCACCAAGTCAGTTCCATGTGTTTATGATCCAGAAATCTTAACTTGACAAGAAGGCATTGATATATATATATATATTGATATGACTGGGGTAAAGTCACCGTGATCAAAAAAGCTTCCAGTCACCCAGTCATGGAATGTTTGCCCACTACAACCAGCTGATTTTCCGAAAAATCCTTGCGACCGGGTCGCTGAGGTCACGATGGGTCGTACTGGATTGAAGAGAAAAGAGGTTGGGCGCCTGCCGTGTGACCTGCCGTGTGGTTCACTCGACTGCAGACCTGCGCTTTCGCAAGACCCAAATCACAGCCTGGCAAAACATGGCAAAACCAGATCTGCAACATGTTTTCTGACAGATTCCTCTCAACAGTATACAGGATGGGGCCCCCAGTCGATAGCGTTCAGTTGGTTTATAAGTGGCTGAATTCAATGGTATATGGTAGATATAACGAACTAGTTTTCATGGGGATTATTTCATGGTTTATAAACAAACGTTCACATCACTGGGGGGGCCCATCCTACGTTAAAACGATGCTTTTCTGTGGCAACACGGCAGGTGGAAGGTGTGATTTTGGCCCTGAAACGTCGCTGGACAGGCCGGGAGCCATTGGTGCCATTACCTTGTACCCTTGTTGATTGGTTATTATGGGGGTTCCATGACCTTAATAATGGATTAAGCATTGAAAACAATGGCTAAAATGCTACATTGTTCATTACCAGGTTGAATGCGGATGGTAAACATTAACAATTTACCCTTCAATGCTAAAATCATTTTCAACCTGGTTCAATGCCATTTATTATTGTTATTATATGATTATGATTATTGGAAAAATCCCTCGGCATATTTTAACCTGATTTACCCAAGCAAGATCCATGGGATCCATTGGATCAGGCGTGGAGTACGACTTGTTGGATCGGAATTGTGGCCATTTCTGCAACGAACTCTGCCAAGCGTCGGGGGCACCAGAAAGCTGTGAGGTGCTGAAAAAGTGGTGAAAAAATGCTGGAAACCATTAATAAGATTTACATGTCCTATATATATCTTCTATATCTTATATATCTTATATATCTTATATATATATATGTATTTCATGAATCTAACCTTATCTTACCTTGTCTTATCCTATCCTAACGATATCTATATCTCTATATCTATACCACTGGTAGCATTGGATCACCGAGGCTTGGCGTGGGACGTATGCCATCCTGGGTCACTCGCGTGGCTGAGGCCGCCATGGCCGCCGTGTGTTCAGAACAAAAATAGGGCGTGCGATTTGGAAAACACCACCAAAATAGTGAATGGTCCCTTGGAAGGCCAGGTAAAGAAACATCCAAGAGGACTTGGAGGACTTGGAGCTGTGAAGATGCTAAGTCTATCTAAGTCTCCTCAATTCATCTCAGTTCGCGGGAAGTACTTGGAGGATCATCCTACGTGTCGCAACTGGTAACCCTGGTGATTCGATCGTAAGTCCCCATTCAGTGCCTTAAGGTTATCCCATGTTATCCCATCTAGAAATGGCTTGAATTACCCTCTGGTAAACTAACATAACTATGGAAAATCACCATTTTTAATGGGAAAACTCACTATAAATGGTGATTTTCAATAGCTTTTTGTTAAATTACCAGAGGGTAACCACATATTTTTTCCAGTGGGATTCCATGAGATTCCGCTCCAAAGAAGCCCGCTTCGCCCCGCAGACCATGGCGCTGATGCCCGGATCTCACACCTTGCAGCATGGCAGCAGGGGAAGCACCAGGTAATCCAAAGTGGCTGGAAAATTTACCAGGTTGAATTGTCGGAGGGTGTCCATGTTGGTTGATTTTAAAATCATCTCGTAACAAAAGTAAAAATAGCCATGGATAATATGGATACTCTTGATGTTGTGGTGCGACAGCCGCCCTGAAATATCCTCATACTTCGGAGGATCACTACACTTCGT
>Ga0126342_10022823_pt1 | contig 10292 bp, 11 predicted proteins | sample Cyp1metagenome_FD_92528 | JGI IMG/M metagenome (GOLD analysis project Ga0126342, IMG submission 92528) | Coral microbial communities from Lord Howe Island, Old Settlement Bay, Australia - Cyphastrea 1 metagenome | ecosystem: Host-associated > Invertebrates > Cnidaria > Coral ... | reverse complement strand
CGAAAAGTTTATTTGGTTTTCATTTTGGGCACCACACTTTGCCCTGAAATGGGCAGAACGAGCACATGTTGGAGCGTTGGACGACAGCCAGGAGTGAGGGAGTTGCTGTTGAAACACCTCCGGAAAAAGCAGGGCTGCCGATCTGCCAAGACTTTTTTTACATTTTACAGTTCATTCTGCCAAGCAAAACTTAGACCTGGAGTTTTGGAAAACTATGCCACCAAAGACAGCATGATTGGCATCCAGAAAGAACAATTGTTTCCCAGGCAATTTGGCAAGTCATCATCTTTTGCCATTTTTCCCAGGCATGGAAGCTGATGGACACCAGTCCCACCCTCGTGACAAGGGACAGGTCAGTGATGAAAAGTGAGCCAAGAGGGACATTCCAACAAACATGTTTTCTTTTTCAATCTCATTGGTACATTTCCCGACAACTGCCGCAGGCTCAGCTTGCTGTCAGCACTGGAAGAATGAACTGTTGCAAGGAAATGAAAATAGAGCTTCATGATTGCTAAGACGGTGGTGAGTACAGATTTAGTCAGAAACACTTTGCCCGAGTTCAGCCAGTCATTTTCTTTTTTGTACTTGAAGGTAGCAGAAAGGTCGCCCCGCTCCACCCATTCTTAATGTTCATTCACCAGTCACTCCGCGCATTTAAGGTTTTAACCTCGCATTCAAGGCTTAACCACAGACGCAGCTGGACTTGAAAAAAATGGTTTTCAATTTGGATACCGGCACTCCGCCCTTCAATTTTCATCAATTTTCATGGTTTCAAGATGTTTCAAGCCTCATTTCTCCCCAAATGGCTGGCACATGGCCCGCCATGCCCCCGGGTGCTGCGAAGCTGCCCCGGTACCGGTGGCCCCAGTGGCCCCAGTGGCCCCAGTGGCCCCAGTGGGTCCCCGGGAACGGCTGCGGGGACCGCTGCCACGGAGCTTTCTTCTGGAGGCTGGGGGATTTATATAACCACTGGACCACTGGCCATGGGAACTTCCAGAGTTAAAGAGGTTCGATTCCTTAGATTCCTTGGATTCTGATTATGTAAGATGTGTAATTGTGCATCTTTTTGTCTATCCGATTCTATCCGATATCCGCTGTTTTGTGTTTGGTCATGGAGACGATCTAGCTTGAAACATTGCCCACGAAGGTTTCTCTCGTAGGTCACTTCTCATCCCAAAGTCTGTTCAGAATATTCAGAGTAAAGATTGCCTATTGATCTGCTGATACCTGCTGAATTCAGAAGAAGTGGCAACATGAGATTCATGAGATGCCAGAAAAGAGAAAATCATAGAACATCTGTCATTGTGGCAAGTTGTTTTTTGATTGTTTTCCTGTCTCAAGGGCCAGAAGCCATCATATGTAGGTCGCTGGCTAGATGAAGGCTCCCCAACAATAGCTGTATGATCAAGTTTTTGCACTGGAACATGCAACTTGTTCATTTGTTTTTGCATGAGATATCCCAGAAGATCATCATCATCATCATCATCATCATCATCTCCCTGTTTTATAGTCCCATTCTTGATCATTGGGTTTATAGCACCTTATACCTTATAGTCTCCATGATAGTCCCATTCATCTCCCTGGATCATCCTTGGGTTTTTTTTATGGTTTTCTTCTTGCCCAAGAAATCCCAACAAGCCATGGGCATCGGGGCGTAGGTGGCCCGTCAGGGCCTGCAGCTGCTGTCCTTGCGTCGCTTCCTGCGAACGCTCCAACGCCCGCAGCGCCACACCTGGCGGGCGAACCGGAAGAAACCACCGGAGGCCATGGACGAGGAAGTATGGAGGATACATGTCTTACATGATATTATACAAATATGATTTATGGAATTTATGGATATTTATTGTGAGTATTATTATTCTTACAATATACAGTATATATATATATATATTTATATATATATTTATATATATATAAATATTATAGTATGTAAATATTGAAACTAACTATATTACAACTATATGATTATAGATATGCAGTGCCGCATCTAAATCGCGACAATCCACAGAACCACAGGCCTTGCTGTCGCGGCCGTTCCAGAAACCTCCAACACCTTGGTCTCCCGATGGTTTCTATGAGGTGCCGATGGTAAGACGGACGCCATGATGGTAAGTTGGACACCCAAAACTCATTCGGTATACCAAAACTTTCCAAATATGGTGATTTTTATTTTGTTGGAAACCCATTTCTTGGAACTATTTCCACACTTTCATGGTATATGACCCAATATGGTCCCGGTGTACCATTGGTGGTCCATTGGTGGTTGCAGGAGGCGGAAGAGCCAGGCCATGGTGTCGTGCTGGTTTTGGTTTTCGAATTTCGAACTGACTCTAACTTTCGTGCTAAATTTTTACAAAGGTCTCAACCCTCTTGCGGCAAGATAAGTTGGCCCTTACCTTCCAATTTACAAAGGTCTCAACCCTCTTGCGGCAAGATAAGTTGGCCCTTACCTTCCAACTTGGATGAAGAACGGCACAGCACATCCCATTGGAGAGCTGCCGACTCGCCGTGTCCAGGGAGTTGGATGGAGCAGTACACCGGGGAGGTCTACATCCAGGAGTTGGCATCCATGCTCCCAGTGGAGGCTGCCACCCATCTATGAATGGGATTGAGATGGATTGAATGGGTTGCAAGATGTTACAACCATATTACAACCATGGCATACCATGACTACAAACTCGTAAACCACATGATATCCACATGATCAAATTGCTCTGAATCCATCCTGTTGATCTACCCATTTTGGTCCCAAAAAAACCGGTCGATGTGTGACAATGACAGGGGATCCGCTTGGCCGCCAGGTGTTGAAGGCCTTCCTGCCGCTGCATTCCGTGCGGATCCTGGACCTTTGCTCAGCCCCTGGATCCAAGGTGCCACAAAACCTGGGGCGAGCGCCGACCCATTTGTGGTGTTGGTATGTGTTGGTTCCCCCTAAAAACTGGATACATGGATACACTGTTGGATTTTTAAATAAAAACTGCCCGAAAAAAAAAGCAGTTGATCATTCTGACTGAACATGAAGAGAGCGCCCAGCAGTCTTGCAGGCCTCACAACTGGCATTGGAACTTACAGGTCCGCAGGGAGGGCGCAGATGCCTAATGTCACAGGTGGCTCAACCTGAGATGAGGGTCATAAATTGGATATAATTGGATATTTCTTTTTCTTTCTGGTAGATGGGGGCGGTGTGAATCAAGTTTGGATGGCCCCGTTGTCATGCCAGATGGCAATTTTGGTCGCTGAGCGTTTTTACCCCATCGAAGCATGTAGACTTCTGTATTCTGCTTGGATGCTGACGATTTTAGCTGTTCTATGCGGAGTTTTGGGAGCCATGGCTGAAGGTCGACATCCGATGACACTTGATGATTTGATGACACTATCTGATCATTTCCAGAATCATTTCCAGAGCACTCCAGGTGAATCGGTGCTGATGTGCAACGAAGCCAAGACGTCCCGGGCACAGATCTTGCGATGCAATCTCTTGAAGACAGGTCCGTTCTTGCTGCGTGAGATGAGATTAGGGATTTGGGGCATTTTGGGGCACTGTGGAAGGTCGAGTCAAAGTTGCGTCTTTCATTAGGCTGGTAGCCCCCATGTATCCCCCTTTTGCTGTGGCCACATGGCCACGTCCCCATATCTCCAGGTGTGGCGGATCGGTGCTTGATCCTTCAAGTGCCTTGGAAGCCTGGAAGAACAAAGAGTCACATCCAGAACGATCAGCCGAAAAATCTCTGCATCTGCCAAGGAAGATGGCCGACATTTAGCTGCGGCTGGATCTGCGTGTTTCGATGCCATCTTATTGGACGCCCCCTGCAGTGGGGAAGGGAACTTACGACGAATCCCTGAGGTGGGCGCTGGGGCCTTGGGGGTTTGGCCATCAGCGGGAGCTATGGCACAGCTATGGGTATCTAAATTTTCAAATGGGGAGCCAAGGAGCTACGAATAGTTTTTTCCAACCACATGATAGTTGACCCATCAGGGTCATGGAACCATCCTGTATTGTTGTTGCAGCGTGTTGCGGTGCCGGTTTTGAACAGGTCATTGAGCGTATTCAAGCGCCAAACTATGGACGAATCAAAGCAGAGAACGCTTCGCTCCAGAAGCAGCTCCTGCAAAGTGCTTGGCGCATGCTACGTGGCCTGGCACAAGACATGCAAGTGACAACAATGGAACAGAGTTGCCTAGTGCTCAATTGCCCAATGAACTGGAGCCGCTGTTTGTACGTGTCAGGGTCGTTGAAAGCAGTGGACCGCGAGGTCCTGGGGGCTTCTTGGTGTACTCTACTTGCACACTGAACCTCCAGGCTGGCCTGGAAGGTTCTGTCTTGGGAGGTACGCTCCCAGAATTGGCGTTTCTTGGGCAGGCTTTGATGTCGTCATATTGATGTGGCTTCTTTATAACGTTTTGATCATTTTGCAATTTTTGGGTGGTGTGTTCCAAAATATGGCTGAACGCTATGGCCAGACCCTGATGATCAGTGAATTTCCTGGATTTCTTCCTGCTGAGCCAGTCTGCAGGAGAATGAGGAGGTCTTGGAGCATCTGCCGATGGCTGAAGCCGAGTTCATGGACCTACCAGCCAGGCAGCAAAGTTTCGCCGTGTTCTACTTAAGACAACATGTTTACTTGGAGCTGGACTTGTGACCTCTAGAAAAAGAGAACACACACACATACATACATACATACATACCTACCTACCTACGTACGTACATACATACATTACATTACATTACATTACATTACATTACATTACATTACATTACATACATACCATTACATACCATTACATACCATTACATACCATTACATTACATTACATCACATCACATTACATTACATTACATTACATACCATACATACAGACAGACAGACAGACAGACAGACAGACAGACATACTTACACTATGATATGGTATAGTATAGTGTATAATATACCTATATCATATGTATTATGTGTATAATCCGTATAATCTGTATAATCTGTATAATATAAATGATATGTATAATATGTATGTATAATCTGTATAGTCCGTATAATATAAATGATATGTATAATATGTATGTATGTAATGCAGTGCAATGCAATGCCATGCCATGCCATGCCATGCCATGCCATGTCATGTCATGCCATGCCATGCCATGTCATGTCATGTCATGTCATGTCATGTCATGTATGTATGTATATATGTATATATGTATATATCAATAATATAGTGTATGTATAGAAACTATCTATTTTCATGGGTTCGGCTGCCACCGATGACACAGGTTGGGCTTCCCCAGCTGCTCGAGCCTTGGGCTGCGTCTGTGGCCACACCACTGGGACTCCGAGGGCTTTTTCGTGGCATGCATCCGGAAGCGAGGTGCCATCTGTATTTGTGCAACCTTTTGGTGCAACGCGCAACGCTAATTTAATTGGAACCATGTTGAAATATATATATATATATATATATATGCATATACATATATATAATATATATATATATATTATACACATATATATATATATATTATAGATACATTCACAAATAATGACTCAGAGTCAAGGCGCGAAGTGTGAATTTGTTCACTCCACATAAAAAAAAGGTGGTGGAGGGCAGTCAGTGGCAGCTCCAACACCGCGAGCGCCCTGGCCCTGGAGCACCTTGAGCTGGGAAGAGTGGAACGACTTGCGAGCTGAAGCGACTGCACCTGGTCGACAGAACGGGGGCCGTTGCTGACATGGCTGACATGGCTGACATGGCTGACATGGCTGACATGGCTGACCAATGGTGAATCGATTAATATTTTGTGGTTGACAGTGGTCAAAATTGTAATCTCCTGATTTTATCTGACTATTCGCGAACAACAGCTCTGATAAAACATTTGTGCAGCCAAGGATGATTGGCCAGATCTGACGCCCCTTGGAAGCCACCTGATGGCTCCAACTAGCCTGGCTGCAGTAGGACCCTGAATCCATGAACTTGGATGATTCCCAATAGCAAAACCATCTACTCGTACTATAGAAATCCAAATTTGTATGATGTTTGGCGATCAACTTGGATATATAATCTTGGTCATCTATCCATTTCAAGATCACCAGAGTGATCATCTATCCATTTAACATTTCTGGTTACTAGTCCATATCGCACCACATCGCTTCACTTCGGTGCGTGACCCTCCGAGGCCTTCGGAGGTATCGCGGGTGGCACGCTACCGAGGCCAAGTGGGGCCGTTCTGACAGATTTGATCCATGCAGTGGCTGCAGTGTTGAAGTTTGCAGGTGACCTCTTTTTGTTGCCGCCTTTGAATGCCTTGAATGGCTTGGATCATTTGCATCTTGGCCATGGTCAAATCTGCGCTCCATGGTGAAAGGTGCAAGACGATCGTATCAAAGAATCTAGAAGCAGGAAGCCCCTCAAGCAATTCACACCCGACATACATTTGTTACACGACTGTTTTTTCTTCGCAAATATCATGGAGGATTTAATCCATACCACATCCCAGAATTCGTAGAGGAAATGATCGAAGAAAATATCACCCCAAATACTACTTAGATAGGGATTATTTCCACACGAGTGTTTCTCGATGTTCAATATTTGCGAGCCATAGATGATGTGTGAAAAAAATGCTATTGTCTTGTATTTCTTTTGTGTTCTCATTTTGTGTGTTTGCATGTGTTCCCCACTTGTTCTAGTCCTTTTTTTTCGATGATCAAAAGTCATTGTATTGCAAAAGACAGAGGGCTATTTAGATATTTGCAAAAAGATACTCACATACTCAACCACACATTTGGCACTGAAATTAGACCAACATTATATAATTTCCTGTGATTTTCCTGCTGCATAGTTCTTTAACCACAGTGCCACCATGGTGGTGTCAGATGTGAACGAATCCCCAACAAGCCGATTTTACAGTCCATGCACTCAGAATTTTCATCAAGTCCACCGTTTTCATCATTAAATCATCATTATGTAATCATTCTTTTTCCTCACGTCATCATCATTTCATGTTTATTATCAGAGTTACCCTGTGGTCTGGCAATCAAACGTGGCAATGGGAAATTCCCTACAAATGGAAGTTCCTTTGCAGATATTATTTGCAGGATTTCCCTAAACTGGGGGATCCCTAAAACCATGGGTTTCAATACTAAAACGGTCCAAATTTGGATGATTTGGGGTACCGCCATGGATTGGAAACTCCGACTCCCGAGGCTACCGATGACCACCCCGGCCCTGCGCCTAGCCCCGCTGGAGCTGCGGCTTCACGGTGCCCGCGCAGCAGCGGGAGAGGATTGGGTGGCGCTGGCAGCGCAGCTTGGGGGTGGCCTGGGAGCCTACACGGTGCCATGGTGGATTTTAGAGGGTTGGGTAAGGACAACTCTCCAACCCTTTTAACCATCAGATAGGGTTTCTTGGTTTTGGGATGATTTTCTATGTTTTGTTGTGTTGTACCAAGGCACAGATGGACGCCCTGGTGCAACGAGGCGCACATTGGCAGAGTGCCGTCCAGATCTTCGACCGCTTGGGGTTGGGACCTGAGTTGGGGACCTGGTTTATGCTGATCCAAGATGTGGGGAGGTAGGATTGTACCATATTTTACCAATCCTTTACTAAATACCCTCTGGTGAACTAACATAGCAATGGAAAATCACCATTTTTCATGGGAAAATCCACTATAAATGGCCATTTTCCATTGCTATGTTAGTTCACCAGAGGGTAACCAACCAGTAGGCGGAAATGCAGCCAACTTGGACATTTGTTGGAGTTGGGTGTGGAGGAGACTCTTGTTTTTGCTGGTTTCCCGCTTCAATTCCCAAGTTCGTTTGGACAGTTTGGCTGCATTCTCCTCGATAGTAACAGCTATGTTCCAGGTGGAACAGGAGGTTGTCCAACTGCTACCAGCCACATAAACCCCACATAAACCATTCCAAACATACATCAAAGTCATCAAATTATGACATTCAAAGCCTTATCCATGGCTGGCCAAAGTGGCCAACCTTATCCTTGTCCATGGGAAGCACGAAGACAACTGCCACACGCCTCAGGGAAGAACGTCTGAAAGCTGACCTCATCGCCTGCAACACCCTGATGAAGGCCCATCATGGTTTCGGGGAATTCGATAGAGATTACCATAGATTACCTAATCAAATTTGTGCACCTCAAGATGATAGTGAAGTTAACCCTGCCCACTATCATCTTCAGGTCTGAAAGTCAAATCACCCACTACCACCCACTGGTGTTGGGTGGCCATTTTGTTTGCTCATGTTTCAATTTGGGTGCGGATCTATACCAAATGACTCGAAGTTTGGGTTGATATTGTCGCAGCACCGACCATTCTTTCATTTTCTTGGATGTTCTTTTGGTAAAACTCCCGTTTTGACCCACTCCCGCATCCAACCCTGCAGCGTGACACAGGGTTGACACGGTCCGGCCAGGCTTATTCCAAAGGCGGTGCTGCTGGCGCAGCGCGGAAGCTTTTGAAGCAGATGAGATCGTGGATCATAGCCCCAGATGTCACCACCTATGCTGCTGCCATGAAGGCATGCTTCATGGCACGGGTGGTGCGATGGTGCTAAGGGCATGTCAAGGACCTCTAGAGGATCTGTAGGTAAGAAGTTTGGAGGTCATCCCTGAATGCCTTTGCTGTCGTTTGGAAGTCACATCTTTCAAACTATCAATTGTCTCAGAGGTTTTAGACATGTTTGTGCACGTCCAGTCAGAACAGAGAGCATCACTTGATCGGCAGCATTCGCACAAAACAGCCAGTTTTTTTTGCCGATGTGAGTTCATCTATGATATCTATGCCTTTGAACAACTTTGTTGAGACAAGTTCATTGAATTCATGACGCTTGTCACAAGGCTGCTGATGCGGAAGAACTTTTCCAGGATCTCAGCCGCTTGCAAGTCGTGACAGGTCGGGTTTGTGGATGTCTTGATGTTTGACCAACATATTTTTGAGGGCTTCCAACAACACGCGTCAAACAGACCCAGTGTGGGTAATGGAGTAACGGAGTAACGGAGTTTTATGGAGTTTTGCTTTGCTCCTCGTCAACCCAATGAGCCCCATCACAGCCAAGGAGAAGATGGTCTTCAGCCAGATGTTATCACCTATACAGTGCTGATAGGCGCCGTTGAGATGAAGACAGTGCTGTTGTTTGCGCAATAGCTACATGATGGATTTGTTTTGTTGAAGCAGATGCAGATGCACCTACCATTTGGGACTTGCCAGCTTACTTTGAATACAAGATTACTTATTACACGATAATTCCCTTCGGAGGAGTGTCTGGGTGTGGTTGCAAGGTATGTAAATGATGGAACTATATTTCCGACTATATAATATACAATTTTATTCCCCACCTGTCAGGTGAGGGTTGTTAGATTTTATGTCAGCCTGCCCGCCTCCTCCTTCCTTCCTCCTTCCTTCTTCCTCCGCGCCTCGCCGGACATCTTAAGTGCAAGCTCCGGATCAGAGTGTTCCCCGCCGGACCTCGACCACAAAGAATCTCCGAAGATATACCAGATACATATGCCAGAAAGAATGTCATAAGATATGGCATATATCAGGTTGCTTTCTTGCTGATGGGACTTGTAGCTGAGGGTTTGTACTAGAGCACGGAATGCTTTGAAATGACATGGTGGGGATCACTCGAAGTAAAGTCTGTTTTTCTGTATATCTATATTACATCACTAGTGTCTGGATGTGGTTGCAAGGTATGTAAATGATGGAGGTATATATGGTCCCGTCCTCCGTCTCTCCACCCACCCCCCCAATGTGTTGGGTCCCCAGGCAGCACCCCCTTTTCCCTTCTATTTGCAAGCTATTGGCAACATTTCTGAGGTCCAGCCTCGTATTTGCTAGGTCTTTGTAGCATTTCTGACTACCAGCCTCGCATTTCCTAGGTACATGCTACCTTTTAGGCGATCTACGTAGCACACATACTCCCTCAAAGTACCTACGTGCCACCTATAGTCATATATACATGTGCTATGTATCTACTTCCTATTTACTACCTACCTGTGTACTCTCACAACACTACATGTGTTGAACATATGCCGTACCTACCATACATTCCAATGATGCCATGCGTATCATACCTATCATACCTATCATACATACCACACATACCATACATATGAAACATAATTACCACACCTACCATACATACAATACCAAACATACATGTGATACCTATCATACCTACCTTACATAGGAAACATTCCATACCCATCATAGTAACCATACTAACCATACATACCATACAGACCATACATACTGTCATATCAAACATACCATACCCAACAGACTTACATACCAT
>Ga0126342_10022822_pt1 | contig 10292 bp, 15 predicted proteins | sample Cyp1metagenome_FD_92528 | JGI IMG/M metagenome (GOLD analysis project Ga0126342, IMG submission 92528) | Coral microbial communities from Lord Howe Island, Old Settlement Bay, Australia - Cyphastrea 1 metagenome | ecosystem: Host-associated > Invertebrates > Cnidaria > Coral ... | reverse complement strand
CATATAACAAAAGAAAATACATAAATATGTAAACATGAAGTGAAAAAAGCAAGAACATTTAATCATTACCCTGAAAAAGGTTTTCAATAATTAACTTCAAAGGTATCTTTTAAACTAATAGTTAACAGTTAATAACATAAAAATACACAAATGATCTTCATCAAGGTAATTTTTTTAGAGTTACCTATTTTGCTCCAAATAGCCTTGCCTGACCTATAGGGTATCCGTGCAGCATGCTGTATCGCTCCCTCCCAGCAAAACTCTCCGTAAGCTATTTGCACGGCTTCCTATCCGTCCAGCATGCTGTCTCGCTCCCTCCCAGCAAAGCTCTCCGCAAGCTATTTGCACGGCTTCCTATCCGTCCAGCATGCTGTCTCGCTCCCTCCCAGCGAAGCTCTCCGCAAGCTATTTGCACCTCCTCTTACTTCCTCCCTTCCTTCCTTCCTCCCTTCCTTCCTTCCTTCCTCCCTTCCTTCCTTCCTCCCTTCCTTCCTTCCTCCCTTCCTTCCTTCCTTCCTTCTCTTCCCCTTCCTCCCTTCCTTCCTCCCTTCCTTCCTTCTCTTCCCCTTCCTCCTTTCCTTCCTTCCTTCCTTCCTTCTTTCCTTCCTTCCCATCTCCGTCCAATCCGTATCGCTCCCCCTGCGGCAAACGAGAACCTAAACGAGAACCCAAGCATCGGAGATGCTTTTGCGAAAAAGTGTTCTTTATCAAAAAACATTCTTCCCACTGCCCATTCCAGGCGTCCACCAACACAACGCACATCCAAGCTGCAAATAAGCGTTCCAATTTGCGGGCGATGTCAACAATTCCTGCATTTCTGGATGGCAAAGCATCGAATGACCTTCATCTGGATTGAACACCAAATTCAGAATCCACAATGAGCATGATTATCGGTGATTTGTGCCTAGGCTTCCAAAGTCAACTATAGAGTCTATAGAGTATAGTTGTCCAGGAATAGAAATGGTTCGGCATCTTATCATGATCCTACAGTCAGATCCACTGATGCACACGACCTTGGTATAGGTCCTGATTCAGCAGTTCCAGCATCTCTGCTCTATACAGAAAGTCTTGAACGCAGACTTGTTGAAGATTGCCGTAACCTGAAGATGACGCTAAGAAATCACTCCGTCTTGTAGAGCTGCATGCACGTTTTGAGGCGAGTCAAAGAAAATGTAAAAGACTCCTGCTTTTCGATTTTGCTCTCAGTGGCAAGTGAGAATGAAAGCGCTAGAACTCAAAACCATCTCATAATTCTAATGTGTCAACGTTTCGATACAGGTGGTTATAGACTACCTTGACGGTCTCGGTATTGCGGTGCGAAAAGACCCCTGAGTTGTCTCTTTTTTGGAATACTGTTGTCATGGGTATCTTCTTGCTTGGAAGAGGAAGCGATTGCAATATGGGGTTCCCCACAACCTCCCTGTCAAAAACAGCTGGAAAGGTTTGGGTATCAAGGCTGGCTGGTACTGCTGATCGCAATAGTCAGAACACTTTTGAGGTAAACTCTTTGGAACTTCTGCCTCACATAGAACATAGATTGCCTATTAATACCGATTCGTGTTTTTGTCTACGGCGTTTCAGGCATTGTGACTTCGTTCGTACTTTACCTTTAAAACATGTCCCCCTGCAGAGTTCCTTTCCAGCAATGATTTGCAAACGAGTCTCTAGCTGTCTGCTCCAAGTGCGCTTGGTCACACTCAGAAACTACAGATGGCCTGCAAATCCAGGGCGTATAGCATTCACAGAGCAGCATGGAAGATTGGAAGCTACAGTACATATCTGCAAATACTTACATTACATTACATTAAATTACATCTACACTTACATTTACATTAACATTACATTACATACATTACATACATTACATACATTACATACTTACATTACATAATATTACATACATTTCCTACATTACATACATCACATGCATCACATACATCACATACATCGCATACATCACAGACATTACATGCATTACACACATACATACTCACATACACACAAACAAACATACATATATACATACACACATACGTACGTATGTACGTACGTACGTACGTACATACATACATACATACATACATTAGTACATACATACATCAGTTATTTACATGCGCACAAACATACATACATACATACGTACGTGCGGACGTACATACCTACATACATAAAATACAAACACACATACATACATTGCATCACATTACATCACATCACATCACATTACATTGCATACAAACATACATGCTTACATGAAAAACAAAACAAAACATTACATTACATACATTACATACATTACATGCATTGCATACATTACGTTACATTATGTTACGTTACGTTAAATTTCATTACATGACAAAACAAGTAAACATACACATAAACATACATAACATACATGACATACATAACATACATAAAATTCGAAACATACACAGAACATACCTAACATACATAACATACACAACATACATAACATACAGAAGATAACATACACAAAACATACACAGAACATACAAAAAATACAAAACAATCAAACATATCATACATAACATACAAATAAATTATATACAACATCCATAACATACACATAACATACACATAACATACACATAACATACACATAACATACACATAATTTACACAGAATTTACACATAACATACACATAGCATACACATAACATACAAACAACATACAAAAACATACAAAACATACATGACATACACTACAAACATTACATACAACATTGCATACATTGCATTACATTATGTTACGTTACGTTACATCACATTACATTACAAAACAGATATAACATACACAAAACAGACATAACATACAAAACATGCATAACATACACGGTGTACGTAACATACAGAACGTAACATACACATAAATTACATAAAATACGAAACATACAAAACATACAAAACAAACACAACATACAAAACAAAACACAACATACAAAACATTAAAAAAAGCAAACATTACATACATTACACACATCAGAGACATTACATACATACATACATACATACATACATAAATACATACATACATAAATACACTCCGTACATTACATTACATTACAATACAGTACAATTCACAAAATGCATACATACATGACATACATACATTACATTGCATTACATTACGGTACCTAACATAACATTACATTACATTACATACATACATACATCAATCCGTACATACAAAAATTGAATACGACAATTACATACGAAAATTAAATACAAAAATACATGCAAAAAAAACAACAATTGCACACATAAACTTCATACATAAATTACATACATACATACATACATACGTACATACATACATACATTATATTACATTACATTACACTACATGACATTACATGGCATTGCATAAAATTACATACCATTACATTACATTACATTTCATTACATTACATTAATACATACATACATACATTACAAGACACACATTACCTTACATTACATTACATTACATTACATTACATTACATACATACACACATCCATCCATTCATCCATCCATCCACCCATACATACATACAAACAATACATACAAAAACTACATACAAAAATTATATACACAAAATACCCAGAAATTACAACCAAAAATTACAAACAAAAAAACAAACATAAATTACACATATATTACATACATAAATTACATACATACATACGTACATACATGCATTACATTACATTACATTACATTACCCTACCTTACCTTACATTACATTACATTACATACATTACATGCATTACATGCATTACATGCATGACATACATTACATACATTACATACATTACAAAACATACACACAAAATACAAAACATACGTAACATACAAAACATACACAAAACAAACACATAACATACATATAACATACAAACAACATACACGAAACATACACAAAACAAACATATAACATACACAAAACACACACATAACATACACATAACATACACATAAAAGTCACATACCATACACATAGCACACACATAACATGCACGAAACACAAACATAACATACACATATCATACACATAACATACACATAACAGAGACATATCGTACACAAAACATACACAGACCATACACAGAACATACACATAACATACACATAACATACACATAAGATACACATAACATACACATAACATACACATAACATACATACATGCATGTGTCGGAACCCCATGTGTCGCTTTGAAACTGTCGACATATTCAGAAACTTGGTTGGCACACTCCTCATGCCAACAGCACCTACACAAACAACACCTGCTGACTGACCTACGTGAGTCGTCCAGTCGACTTGCTGCACAAGAAGTTGTCCATCTCCAATGTCTGTATCAGCGTCAACAAAGCCCAACTCGACAAAAGCCGTTACCGCTGAAGAAAACATTTGCCGTAACCGTCGAACTGCAATAGGAATTCTTTCCCTAGATTGTTTTGCGACCCTAGCTCCTGTACATGGCACAATGGTAATGGCCCCTGTAAAAGTCAGCTTTGTCGAATGAAAATGAGAAGGGTATATAATGCAGGCATCATCGTCCAAGTTCACAATTCTACCCTCCAGCTTTTTGCGAGGCTTGATCCAACTGACAAAAGAAACATCAACAGCATCCTGAGAGCATTTGTCATGTAAGACCAACGACACATCGCTTGACAATGTTGAATCAAAGGAGTCAATGTCCAGCAATCGAAGTGAATCATTCATCACCTCACATGCCTCGAACGATTGACTAGTGTTACGCTTCCATCCCTGAAGAGCCTCGTCGATCTTCATGCGATTGAGTTCCACTTGATGTGATGACCGAGACAGATCACATTCATTTAAGTTCCCGGGCGGGTTGTGTGATTCCGCTCCAGTGGATAACCGGCTTTATACAAATCCTTGTAAAAGTGCTTCACCAGTTTCATCTTCAAATGGGCGTTGTAATTCAACATCAGTGTCAGTGTCCGTGTCACCACCAGCACCATGGATATTATGAATATATATCGGTTTCAGCCCCAAGTGTATCTTCTTGATTTTTCTCCATGACCGTTGCAATGAGTTTGGCATTGATGTCATCCATAGTATTGCTGGTCAGTTTCAAGTCCCCTAGCAAACTCATCCAATATTGAATCATCACCTTCACCTCTAAGTTCACTCTCAACTTGGTGGTAGAGTTCCTGGTCAAGTTCAATGTGTCTATCATCATCGTCATCGTCATCGTCAGCACTGTGGTCGTCAGCAGCATCAGTGCTAGATTGTCTGGGTTGAGCTGCTGTCGAAGCAGGGGTTCGACGTCTCAATTTGAGTCTACGTACCAAGACATTGTCGATGATTCTGTAGGACAGTTTGAAAGGAAGGTTCGTTGATGACCTTGGTTTGTCACCATGATAGCAAATAAGTTCCAGAGTAGCCAAGTTTATTGGTACACCTTTTGATTTTGAAGCTGCCACATCACCATAAACAGAAGCAATTGCTTGCACCAATGGTTCAAACACTGGCTTCTCTGGCCAGCTCCAAATTGTGCCAACAGCACTGTCACCACAAGCACCCACCGCTGAGTCAGACACAGGTTGAAGCAATGCCACGTCACAACTACGAGCTGCAACATCACAAATCAAATATACTGATGTATGCGTTGAAAACTCGAAACACATCCCAAGCATAGGAATGTCAATTGGACCTGATCCTTGATCGCCATCATCATCATCCAATTCATCATTGGTCTTTCTGTGTTTATGCATCAGGGTCATAAACTCTGTAGTCCATTGTGCTGCCCATTTTTGTTCCATAGTAAGTTTTGTTGAAGGATCATAAATTGTCGGCGCATTGTGAGGGATTGACACTGGTTCAGGTGGTGCCCATCTATAGGTATCAGTCACTGTTCCTGTTTCCATCCCTTGAAACAGAACTGATGACTTAGCAAGGGAAGCAGCAATTGGTCGTAATGACTTCACTGTTGTATCTCCTCTAGCCATCATGGTCAATGTCTTCCTCAGATTCACCCGCCCACTGACGAGTGCCAAGCTTGTGTTCGATTGATTGGCAGTTGCAACTGTACCTGGGAAAACAAGCCGGTGATTCAGTCATGGCGTCAGTCGTCAATTGCTAATACTACTGCTACTGTTGCTAGCATTACACATGCCCTCAACTAATACTAAGACTGGTCACAAAACCACAAGTCAACATGACATGACATAACATGATGCCACATGTTTTCAGGATTCCAGCGCTTTTGTAGTCTCATCATTGATCTGATCTGTGTTAGTTGTCATTGGAAGTAGGTGAACAGTGAACACTCCTACGTTAAAAGCATAAACCTGCATATGTTTGCTGCATATGTATGTGAATTAGTAAATTAATGTCAGTCTCAGTTTATATTTAGGTGCCCTGACTGATATGGTACGGTCAATGAGTCAATGTTACGTAGAATGCACATGTGCATGGTTTCAACACATCGGGCCAATACAACCTAGATACTTTTGATCATCGAGTTGAGGCTTTCCAGTTCACCAGCATCTAAACGAAGATCCCGACTCACTGTCACAAGGATTCCATGTAGGATGGAACCTGCTGATAAAATGCCAGTAGCTGCTACGTTCTGAAGATCCTGTTCACAGATAGCCCGAATACGTTTTGTAGTAAATTCCAAGTTGTCAACATTTTCCCTCAGCAAACGTTTGGCAACTTCTCTCTTGTTGGCAGAAGCAAGAGAGATGTCACCATGCATCAATTGAAATAATGGCCATGGTCACCTGTGGGTGCGGGTGGTGGTAGGAATATGGCATATGGTGGAGTGATTTTGTAATTGTCATTGTGGACATAGTTGATTCAATAAAGTACTTAGCCGGATTTCAAGTTACCCACCAGCAGGGACCAGACAAGCTAGCTACCGCAGCTACTGCAACTTGCTAGGGCACAGACATGTAGAAAGGATTCGGGTTCGGCTTCGGGACATGCCGGACATGCCAGATGAAGCCTAACACAACGCACAACGACTACCACCAACCAACTACTATCACCATCCATGGTGTATCACCCAACATAATGCAATGTGAGCTGCCAGCAACAACACCGTAACCGTAACAACAATAAACAATAACCACAACACCAACATTGCAGGAAGAAGAAGAGACAAAGACAAGGAAACTGAAGAATGAATGAAGAAGGGAAAAACATACATACACATACACCCAACTCGTTGTAAGAACTAAACCAACATGAACAGTGAACAATAACAAGTAGAAAAGACCAACAATGACAACAATGACAGCAATGACAGCAACAACAACAGTAACAGCAACAGCAACATGAAGCAATAACCAAAACGCAGCTGCAAAGAAACAAAACAAATTGAGAATCATAATGCTAAATCGAATATGGTAAACAAACAAAAAGGACTAAACATAAAATGAACGTGGAAAACAATGAACATCTACACAGAATCTACACATCTCAAAAGGAAAGAATACTTGAAAAGGAACCACGACTCAATAAGAATATGATTAGCAACACATAGAATAATAACACCTACAGCAGCAACAGCAACAAGCAGTGAGCAGCAGCAACAGCAACAACAACACCAAGACCACCACCACCAACAACAACAATAATAAAAATATAATATAAGAATAGTACCATTAACAATAGCCACATACCAGCAAAGGCAAAACCAACAACAAACTCAACGATATTACAGCAATGTGGTAACTATGATAACCCGACATCAATCAAGATGGTTACATCTGTCCAATCAGCGAATGGGTTTTTGTTCAAAACGCAAAACATTGGATGTGAAAATTGATCCAGTCTTTGTCGAACAAAACCATATAAAGACATACCCACCCCAGTGTCAAACCCCTGCCTGCTGAAGGGTCTTACAACACGTCGTGCAAATGTAGCAGCATTTTGCAAAACCAATGCAACTCCGACACTCAACATCACTTGTGTATTGAATTCAACCTCATCGGTGTTGAGATTTGAGACTTGGGAAGCAAAACTAAAGGCACAGTCTGTCCAGCTGTCTACGTGCTGCAGCAAAGAGTTGAATTCAGACTCCACGTTGTAGATTGCCCTTGAAACCAGCTCCACTAAGTGCAACCGACGAGAGTTCAGTTTGATACACATAAACCTGTAGAAATGTAACCATGGCTCCCGCACAAGATGCGAAGTTTGCATGATAAACCAAAATGCTGGATCTGTCGTGCAAGTCAAAGAGCGTCTGATGTACTTGGAAATCTTTTGTTGATAATGCGCAGATTCATCCAGGGATAATTCGTCCAAGACCTCTTTGGAACCACCATCCCGAGCAGTCCCATGAGTGACCGATGCATCTTCCCCACCCTTGCCCAGAAATGTAGCCTGGAACAGCTTTGCCACATTCAATGCCCCGGTCTGCAAGTAGAACGCTTAGGCATCTGAAACGCAACAGGCCAGGTTGGGCCAGCTAGTGTAATCATAATTTATGTATATATGTACAATCAAATACAATCTTATCTAATCAAATAGTATATCATCATAATAATCACTTTGTATGCAATATACAGCCGTATCGTATCATCAGATTACGCACATCTAATGTGTGTATATATATATACATATGGTGTCAGTTCCATGACAGTCCTGCGACAGGATTCGAACACGTGCTTACAAATATAATATTTATGTATATATATATATATATATTACAATATGCACAACTGCACAACATGACACCACCTCACCACACCCCTAATTTGTTTGATCAGTCGAACATGTTTGTTCATATCTTTGCTGTTGCCGATGCAGCGGCATCTGATGATAACAGAACTCAAAGGCTGGAAATAGCTACATGTCGGTTTAGTCTGTTTATTGGACCGCAGTTGTAAAGTTGTAGAGGCCATAAAGAATAAAGGCAGTTGTATGAATCTTCTAGAATGTCCTGAATAGCTTCATCATAGACTTGAAAGACTTGTTTGATCCAATCATAAACCATAGTAAAAATCAATACATATAATGTATATATATATATTTATTTATTTATTTATTTACTCTTATTTATTCTTTTAATTCCTGACATAAAAACAACAATCTCTCTGATCCAGCCCGACCAGTCCGACCAGCCCATGTTTGAATTCAAGGCTGGTATGACAAGTCACCATCGATACTGGCCCACCGACCAGCAATCGCTAGTGGTGGTGCTCTGAAGGTTGCACGTAGCTTACCAACACCAGGTTTCTCTCCATGTTGACGCCACCACATTGCCCGGATCTTGGACAAATGCCCCCTCCAAGTGTGTGAGAGTGTAGCAACAGATGTGTAATACTTGTACGATCGCTTGAGTCTTGCCAGTAGGACATCACATAAGCGAAGATTGCTTTGTACAGCCAGATGGTACACATGCTTCAAGCAATGAATGCCAAAGATAAAGCACACTGGAAGTCTTGTGTCGCAAGCAATGATCGAATGCTATTCCGAGTACAAATTTGGTCGGGGCCGTTGTCACCTGTATTCATGTAGATATGTATGTAGTCGTTCGGAATCTGTCCCTTCCTAAGCCAATGATGTGGATTTAAGACATGGAGATTTTAATCAACACCAACACCAAGCTAATGAATATAGTGTACATCATAGACGGATTCATACATACACTCATACATTGAACCAAACAAACAGCAACAACTACAAAACAGCACGACCACAAAAGGTTACCACATCACTCCCAAACATGTTGATGATGTGACATGCATGCAAAAAAAACAGAAACAATAGTGTAGTTTTTTTTTTTTAGTTGCTTATGCTTAAAGATAAAACATGTCAGATGACTGGCTGCGATGCTAGCATTGGTCCTCAATTCCTCAATGTGACATTTCTATACTTAGACCCAATCATCAAACATGCCCAGCGGCTTCTTTGCTTCCATCATATCCCACCATGTTCTGAGACCGAGTCTGGAGAATTGTTTGGCAACAATGGCCACATTACCCCGAGCTGTTCCATGAGCACAGACTTGTAAGTCCGACCTTATGTGCTTGCAGAGCATGGTCGCATAACTGATAACAAATCTGTTATTTTGATCAAACAGATCTTCGCAACTATCTGAAAACTATAATAATATCATGTGCCACACCCACATGACCACATGAGAGAACCAAAGGTTCATAAACTTCCCGGCGGAAGGGAAACTGCGCGAGCGTTTTGATTGGTTGCTTCCAGGAGAGTCACAATCACCTGTAATTTACAATATAAAATGCTCCTCCGATCAGTTTGGATAACTGAATTTGGGTTTAAAAAAGTGGATGCAAAATCT
>Ga0126342_10022821_pt1 | contig 10292 bp, 12 predicted proteins | sample Cyp1metagenome_FD_92528 | JGI IMG/M metagenome (GOLD analysis project Ga0126342, IMG submission 92528) | Coral microbial communities from Lord Howe Island, Old Settlement Bay, Australia - Cyphastrea 1 metagenome | ecosystem: Host-associated > Invertebrates > Cnidaria > Coral ... | reverse complement strand
ATAATAATATATATAATAATATATATAATAATATATATAATAATATATATAATAATATATATAATAATATATATAATAATATATATAATAATATATATAATAATATATATAATAATATATATATAATTATACATATTTGTATAAGATATAGTATGTAACATGACATACCATACATATAGGACAATACATAGTATATATATAATATATAGTACGTCATGATTTGATTTATATATATATATATATGGATGATTTTTAGTGATCTCACGTCTCACTGTGAAGTCACTGGAATCATGCATAGGATTGGGGAATAATCCCCAAATGGCCGCAAGTTTCTGTTTTTTTCAGGTTGGTGAATTATTGTGATTGTGATTCAGCCAGATGCGATATCAATCGGGATATAATATATTTGTAATAGATAACCAACTATGATCGACATTTACCCAAGTTGGTTTATAATGGACACAATCAGTGAACATGGTCCTTGACCCGTTGAAAATGGGGATGTGACCATAAAAAATGATGATTTAACAACAATAGACAACAACTAATGCATATGTTTGTTTACAGGGGATATAGAATGATATAAATATGATTAATGGGGATATCATGGGAGATAGTTGGATTTATAGCCAACATGATATGTGCTAGTTGTTTTTTCATTCCATATGGCACAAGAGTGGATGGTCAGAGGTCCTTGGCGATTTGCGGGTCCACAAAGTCGGGTGCAGTTCCAGTTATAAGTGGATATAATATATATATATAACATAATATAGTTATATAATGTTATATATATATATATGTATAACAATAGTTATAGGGTTTATATCCCAACTTATGGAGGTTATCACCATGGCTATACCCGTTCACAACCCCAGCTCCAAGTACCCATATTGGGACCGACGAAGGAGGGCTGGTGCGACGTCTTGCAGTCCTTAGCAACTGCATCCCTGGCATTGAATGAGGTGCAGGAACCTAGGGAAGTGCGGTTTTCTGTTGGATGTAGGGGACAAATCATACCAGTAGTATATCTGTATAAGTAGATATATATAAGTAGTATATCTGTAGTTTAACCCAAGACTACTTGTAAGTATATCTCTATAATCCACAAGTACAGTAAATACATACCAGCAAATTGAAGACGTAAGCCGCCAGCAGATCATTTTCAGATGCTTGTGGGAGGGATTTGCCATCAAATGATGGCGATTGCAACAAATTTAGAGGTATTCTTTCAATGAATCCACATTTTTCATATTTAACTATGTTTGACTCACTAAATCTTCAATTTTTCGTGGTTGGACTTCCAGAAATCCTGCAGCACCAATGTTGGATGGTTGAAACATCTTGAAACCCAAGCAATCATGGGATCTTTACCACCTATCAATTGGCGATTCGGATTTTTACCACCCAGGTGGACCTGAAACTTCGCGGCTGGAGCGTGCTTGAGAAGGCCGGGCTTGCCGGATTTGCTGGAGCGGATTCCTATGGTTTTTGGGGGTTTCCAAGTTTTTAACCATATCTATGGTGGGTTCCATAGATTATCCAATAGATTATTTTTCAAGTGAGAGTGTGTTCACCAATCCAATTCGAAAAGTTGTTGGATTCCCCCTGGGAATTTAGTTTCTGACTCAACAAGAATCCCAATAGATTGACTGGTTGGTGGTTTGGAACATAGCTTTTATTTTTCCATATACTGGGAATAGTAACCGTTACAACTGACGAACTCCATCATTTTTCAGAGGGGTTGGAACCACCAACCAGATTGATTTGTGTACTGTCAGCAGCTGACAGTCAGTTGGTTGATCAAAAGCCTGGTACCCAAACGGTACACTATTAAATAGCGATTGTTAATGGATTGTTATTCCCTCAAATATATGGTAATGTCATAGGTTTTGAATGGAAAAATGACCCATCCCCAGTTGATAAAATTGGATATTCGAGATTGACAGACTGACCATTCTTACCAGGTAATCCGTACGTAGATTGGACATTCCCGTGGACTTTCCTACATGGGATTTCTGTCGTCAATAAGCTGGCTGGCAATGGACATGTCTGTTTTTTTTTTTTTATTGGATACTTGCATGATGGGATACTGGGGAACATAATGATAAACCACGGGAACTTGGGGTATCCTATTTTTGGACAAACCCATGACCATCCAATGCTTCATACTTGATACCCAACTTTCATCCAAGACGGAACAAGCAGTTGCCCAAACCCTTGCCCAGACCCTGATAAGCTTTGATTCAGAAAGATTCGAGTGTCTGGTTGAAGAGGTTATCATACTCCACAAAAAATACAGAGAAGATAGGATAGGAAAGATACCCATTGGATCCCATAGGTAATCCGAGATGTCAGTAGAACCCTTATTCATCAGCAACCTCATATGGTCCCTCATAATATCAGACTGTGGATGGTATGGTCATTACAACAACAATTATATATATATAACTATAACACATTATTAATATTAATCATTAAGCGGGTAATATCATATGGATCATTCTTATGTTGTAATCATCATTATACATTATATAATAGTATTTAATACCATGTAACAATAACACCATGGTATTCATTAATATTATGTTAATACCAGGGTTAAACTAGCATAACTATGGAACATCACCATTTTCAATGGGAAAATCCACTGGTCATTTTCAATAGCTATGTTAGTTTACCAGAGGGTATATCCCATTAATTTCCCATTGAATCACTATAAAATCCCATTAAATCACTATAAAATCCCGTTCAATATCATATTGTGGTACAACTATTAATACCATATTAATATCATTCGCCATTGTACAACTTTGACTCCTTCACCATGTCATCATCCCAGGCAGGCGCGATTCGACGAGCTCCTGCAACGGAGGAGATCTCCGTGAGTGCGGGCGCGTTTGGGTGAAACGGGTGAAACCGGAGGGGTGTCATCAAACATGGCAAGCTGGAAAATCCATTGAAAATCCCTCATTGATCGGATTTTATATCGGATTTTGTATCCATTGATCGGATTTTATAGGTGCATTTCCCGTGAAAACCTGCATTTTTTTTATGGGTTAAGGTGACTTTTTGCAGTTTAGCAGGACCCTGGACAAATCATCATCCAACTTATGGACCACAGGGTTTCTAAGATTTGCTATGCCCTTTCTCCTAATATCCCGTAACAAGAAATGCCCTTCAAATATGCCCATAGAATGGAATGTATTGATGTTTGTGTTTTAGCCATGGAGGCCCATATGAGTTATGAGGGATTATTTTGGAGCTTGGGTTCATCAGAGAATCTGGTATGGATCCCAATTGTGAGGACTATTGTAGCAAACAACCGATGAAGACAAGCGGAACCAACACGAGTAAATTATCAGTCACACAAAGATTCTTGGAACTTAAGAGCAAAACGAGTAAAGAGTGGGGCTGGGGCCCTTCAAGAAAAACATCAAAAATCCTGCTGGTCCAAAAGCACACTGTTCAAGGTGTGCCATAGAGCGCTTGATTAAATCCATTGATTATTCACCGGTGAACAGCCACTTCTTAGCCGCATCCAACTGTTGGTTGATTCATGGAGGGCGATTAAAACCCGATGTGTGGCAAGGAACAACCACCATGTATACGTATATGTATGGGAATGGATCGAACATCAAAACAAACCTATGATACCGTAATTGGGGGATGAACATCCCTTTACCATACCCATATATAGATGGTTCTTGAAATTGGCATACCCAAAACCATTGGTTTGCCCATTCAACAAAACCATGCTAGACGATGTTTGGTCCGTAATTATCGTAATTTCAAGAAACTCATCCAAACTATTGTTTTTGAAATGATGAAGTTTTTTCTGGTTGACACTTTGCATGGCCGCACAGTCTCTGACTTTCTGCGTGTGAATGTAAAAAAATAAACAGTTCGACCCTGAAAATCACCCATGTTTAATGGAAACTCGTCCAACCCCTATCCAGCGGCGCAGGTGGCTGGCCCCTTGAGGACTGCAACGTGGTGGCCGGGGGCCGCGGAAAAAAGGGCGAAGGTTTCACCGCCATTCTTTTCGCGTGAGCATCAAACATGGGAACATATGGGAGGAACATATGGGAACTTAATTCAGATGTTGCAATAAAGTTGGAAAATTACAATCCTGTAGATTAACTTAGATTCTTAGATGTGTGAAAAATCATCATTTTTATAGGTAAATCACGAATAAACGGGCCATTTCCACATCTATCTTAGTTTACCCTAGGGTATTTGGTTTAAGTTTTAACCCCTCTGGGATTTTACTACTGTAGCTGCTTCATTGGGACATATGAACGGGCTCAAAAGAGGAACCCCCTATCAACCAACCTCACATCTTGTGGGATGTTGATATCCCAATCATCCCCAATCAATAGTGGTTTACAGTATATGCTCACTATGACTATCAGAAAGTACCAGAAGCCCAGATGGGTTTGTGTGATGGTAGAACTTGTGAGCCCACCATGCGGGGTATGACTGGTGTGACTGTCTGCTACCTTGCTACATGGACGTATAGTCATCGTTTGCCACAATGTGAACTGTGATCCCATCCAACCGCAGATATATCCACCATTATAACTGATATAATGACTATCATGGATTCCATGGATACAAAAAAACTTGAGATATAGTGAGATATAACTGGTTTATCTCACAATGGTTTTTAACCAATTAGCTTAAGTTGGATTATACGGTATAATCCAACTTACCCATGAGGTGCCAACGGATCGCGGCCCCGTGGTGCTGCACATCAATGCCGGAAAGGCCGCTTGAGGGGTCCCCCGGGTGGGAAAAAACTGGGGTCCTTTGGGGAACCACATCTTTAGTGAATCAATAATCGTGGCAAAGTTTTAGGTACTGAAAGAAATATTTAGTCAATCTACTTAAACATGAGGTACTGTGAACTAATTTACTTCAAAATAAGGTACTGTAAGAGATTTAGTTCATCGTATTCTTTATATCACTGGCATGAAGACCGGTCGATGATTCGATTGGGCGTTACCACATTGGGGATGGTCATAACCCCTCGGTGACCCCCTTAGAGCCATGGGCTCACCTTGTATGTGATGATAAATGGACTACGAAGCCGACCCCCCAAAAAAACAGAAGGACTGAAGTCAGAAATGGAACTAGAACCCCAAGGATCGAATTTGGAGAATAGGTATCAACATGTCAATGTAACATAAGGGATGTAAACAAATGATTGACCACTGAGCTGGGCAGTTGTGGTGCACACCCATAAGTTGATCAATGGGGTACCCCAAAATTTGGATGTGTGTTGGGATATTTTGGGTATACCGTATACTGTGTTTGAACATGTGGAACATGTTCAATTAGTCACTATGTTCATCTATGTTCCCTATGAACCTTGCCAAACTTGGGGTATAGCCAAGTTTTCATCAGCCAGGTGAATGCCACGTTGTGGGATGACGAGGCGAAGCGGGAAAGTCAGGCATTGTAGGTGATCACCTATATACTGTATATATATATCGTAATATATCCGGTATAGTATTTCAATACATAATATATATATATATATATTTCATCCGTATAATATATATATATAATATGTATGTACATAACATATACATATATATATATATATATATTTATATTTATTTATTTATGTATGACTGGATAATTGGTAAGTGGGATGCACATGAAATTACCACACATTGGCACATTGGGACAATTATGATACATTGGGAAGTTGGGTTTGACCATCATCAAATGGGGGTTATATACTAATGAGTGTTATTATGTGGCTTTGTTGAAACGTCGGAAACACATAATTTCACGTCATACACCCACATGGAGGTTTCCTGAAATAGGGCTTCTTCTGATTCTAGTTATCATCCATTTTTTCGTCGTATTTTCCATGAAATAAACCATCCAGCTATGGGGGTACCCCCATGACTATGGAAACCCCCATAGCTGACATGATCAGCTCCATCGGATTTCGCTCTCGCGAGCCCAGCCTCGGCGGAGTCTGCGGGTCTATCACTGCGTTCAAATCAACTGGATGGTGTTTTTTTTTGTATGATCTTTTGACTGATATGGCAGATATAATACTTAGAACTATATATATAAATAAGTATAACAATAATAATAACCACAATATATATGTATATTGTTAGAATATATAATAACATCATGACATAATATACTGACATCATAGTATGTAGATGTACTGACACAATATACCATTACACAATGTACTGATATATCTTAATTTACTAAGATATACTATATAATATAATCTAGTATGTAAGACATCTAAGAGTGGCCAACTGATCGGCAAGTGGCTTTCTCAGGCCGGAGAGGACAGCGAAGGCAGGAGTCCAGTCCATCTGCAAAGATGCTGAAAAACCAAAATCTAAAGAAACATCAACAGCTGTTGTTTTCAGGATATTTCAGGTGTTTTTCCATTGTTTCAACATGTTAAAACCATGGTTTAAACACATAAAAGGATAGCTTTTTTTCGACCTGGCGCAGGTGCTCAGGCGGACTCCTTCCATGAAGTGGACATCTCAGGCGCGCCTGAGATGCTTTTCACTGGATGGGAAGTTATTTATTGTATAATTTGGAACGCCTTCCCAATGGGAAATCCCCAAGGGGAATCTATAGGGGTATCAATATATATAATCCAAAAGGGAAAGATATAATATGCTGTTGTATATTTTTTCATGGGGTTCCTGAGGCAGATCCAAGATGATGCTTTTAGGATTTTTAATAGATTTTAACATGCCAAAAACGAGAATGTGACCTTCAAACATTGGGATCTAAGAGGATTTTTTACCATCAGACCATGGACATAAGGATTTGACCACCAAGCATGGGATTTACCCATCAAGATCCATCAAGAGTGGCTTTCAACCATCAGGAATGATCTATCCAAAATCGGCGTCTCCCAATTCATGGCCATTGAAGAATGTAAAACAATGGTTGAAACTTTAAACCATGATATTTTGGGGTACAGTACCTTATTTTCAGAGGAACTCCAATGAATTGATTGGCTTACACACACAGAGGAAATGAGTCAAGTTTCGAGTGCATGGAGATCTGTAAAGCAGAATCATGCCTGCAGTGCACTAGAGGAGTGTCCAAAGATGTCCAAAGCCTCTGTTGGTTGATGGCTATATACGGGGGTTGCACGGTCGTGCTACCGAACATTTTTTTGGGATTATCATAATCCGTTATGGAACACCCTATTCACCAACAAGTATAACCTAACGACAGCGGGTTTTGAACAATGTTCATTTCATTTTGGTGACAGCCACTCTCTCATGCTCACCAACCTCCCAATGTCATCGGAATCCAACACAGGATTGACGTGACAGTGGTGATTGGCGTCGCGGTGTCGCAGCGTTACAGCCTCAGAGTCAGCCATTGGTGCCAGTTTGGAGGTTTCTCGAAGTTTGGAAATTAGGTTGCAGCATGCTAGATATGACTATATATTCAATCAATGTCATATACTGTAATTAGGGGGTTATAGCCAAGGTAAAACCTATTTATCAACCTCGTGTACCATCCAAGCACTGAAAAACTACGAAAGAGACTTGACCACCATTGGTACTGTAGTGTCCGGATTTTCATTTGCCCCTGGGCTGTGAATTGGTGGGTAATCGTCTCAATAGTAGACTGTCACTATTGGGGAGTGAGATTTTCAACCAGGTGTCACCTTTCAATCCTTAGCAGGGATCAGGAGCATGACTAATTGAGTGAGGATTGAGTGAGTGAATGATTGATTGGGTGATTGATTGATTGATTGATTGATTGATTCATTCATTCATTCATTCATTCATTCATGGATTTGATTTGATCGGAGTTGAGATCGCGATTGATTGGATCGGATTGATTGGTCAAATAAAAATGATATATCATTTTCCTGCACATACATATATAATCATATATATATATATACATATACATATAAATACATATAGAAAAAAAAACGTATTTTTTAAAAAATGTATTTAACATTTTTATATAATAGTATTGATATATAGACATATAATATGGGTATGGGTCAAGAATTAAACCTCCAGGGGACCCGAAATTTTGGTCTATAATTCTTTGGCCCAGGTGCTTCTCTGATGACGACTCGGGATCCCCCATGACTTACAAAAGCCCCGTTTCACTCGCATTTCACTGTTGGGTTTATGTTAGTTACACATATAGTTCGTAGGGTCTATAAACCAACAAACATGTTTGTCCAGACATGGAGGGATTCAACAATCTCCCAAATTAACGAAAAGTGACGCTGAGAAGAGCCAATTTTTAGGTTGGAAAGAATTGTCTTCCAACCGAACTCATAGCAGGGTCGATTTGTTGTTTACGGGGATGGTAACAGTAACCAACAAGAAATAGTGAGTTAACTATCAGAATTTCACTGCGCATTTTGGATATAATGGGGATTTAACCAACAAACATGGGGGTACACCACCATATGCCACCCATTTTTGGTAGAATCGGGATGGCTTGTTGTTTGGGTTACCAGTGCGGTTACCAGCTTCAAAAATGAGGGTTCTTTTTTTTTGTGTTTTGTGCAGGGTATTGAAACCAACCATCACCGGGAGAGAATGGTATATGATAGGATACACAACCAACAATGTATATAATATATATATATACACATTTTGAAACGTTGGAGTTGACCAAGATGATGCATTATATAGTTAAACCCCCCATTATGAATCCACACATAGAATCGAAGGAAGTTTAGAAGTCAAACTTCCGACAATATGGACAGATAGAAAAGCAGAGGTGGTAAGAGTCAAAGAAGAGACGAGAAGAAGAAAGAAGATCAAAAAGAGAAAGTCTCAGAAGAAAGAAGATCCACGTGCCGGAAAAGGTAGGAAAGTCCAAAACACTGTGTTTTTCAAATGATTTGTGGCTCCGGAGGGTCGAAAAGTAGGCTCGCTAAAGCGGCGGGTGCGGAGCCAGCTGGCCAGATGACAGATGAAAAATTGCACGCCGTTGTGGCGCGAAGCACATTTACAAGTCAAAATGTACAAAGCACACCATGTTCGGAGCACTTTTAGAAGTTGAGATGTCGAAAAAGTGCACGCTGTTGCGGCGCGAAGCACATTTCGAAGTCAAAAGTGTAAAAAGCTGACAGGTTCAGACCACGTTTGTAAGTTGAGATGTCGAAAAAGAGCACGCCGTTGTGGCGCGAAGCACATTCCGAAGTAAAAATGCAAAAAGCACCACATGCTTGGACCACTTTTTGACGTTCAGATGTTGTTTCGCGTGGCAGGCGCAAGGGATTGTGCACCTTGTCAAAAGTGAGCAAAACATGAGGGTTTTGTAGCATTTCCAAAAACGATGGCAGGCGTGGGACATTTGAAAAGGATCTGCAAAGATGCATTTTCCGTGGCAGGCGCAGTACAAGAGACATGTTCATCAGAGCTGTTGGGAGGTCCCGCCGCTGATGTCCTGAGAAGGGTTGCATTTTGGAGCATCAGATCTTCAGGTTTGCTGAGATGATTCTGCGTGACAGGTGCGGCACTTCGTATACGACCTGGCATCACTTTTTCGTGGCGCGCGCATTAGTTTAGACAGGAGGAGTGGAAAAATCGCAAAACTCATTGGTACGAGGCTGTCAGCTCTGCACTCAACTTTCCATTTTTGCAGGAAGTCTCGCAGAATTGCTTTGTTTTTGATGTTGTCACTTTAAAACAAATGAGGAAGTCTCGCAGAATTGCTTCGTTTTTCACGTTGTCAAGGGAGGAAGTCTTGCTGAATTGCTGCGTTTTTGATGTTGTCAAGTTCAAAAACTGAGGAAGTCTCGCAGAATAGCTTCGTTTTCAAGCTTGACAAGAAGATAAACAGACAGACTGAGAGAGAGAGAGATAGATCGATAGATAGATGGATCGATAGATAGATTAAGTAGATAGACAGGCAACTACAACTACAACTACAACTACAACTACAACTACAACTATAACAATACAACAACAACAACAGCAACAACAACAACAGCAACAACAACAACGACAACGACAACGACAACAACAGCAACAACAACACTAATAGCAGCAACAGCAACAGCAACAGCAACAACAACAACTACAACAACAACTGCAACGACTACGACTAGTGTACTACCTACTACAACAACAACAACAACTACTACTGCTACAACTACAACTACAACAACAACAACTACTACTACTACTACTACTACTCCTGCTGCTACTACTACTACTACTACCACGACCACTACCACTACCACTACCACTACCACTACCACTACCACTACCACTACCACTACCACTACTACTACT
>Ga0126342_10022820_pt1 | contig 10293 bp, 6 predicted proteins | sample Cyp1metagenome_FD_92528 | JGI IMG/M metagenome (GOLD analysis project Ga0126342, IMG submission 92528) | Coral microbial communities from Lord Howe Island, Old Settlement Bay, Australia - Cyphastrea 1 metagenome | ecosystem: Host-associated > Invertebrates > Cnidaria > Coral ... | reverse complement strand
GAACCTGCTAAGTTGGTGAACATAACTCCAATAATTACGGTGTATGATGCTTATTACTATAGTTGATGGTGTTTATAAACCAATAATGGTAACTATTATATGATACTTATTATACAGGTAAACAACAAAGTCACTTGAGTCATCCTAGCTCTGATCGGAGCCCTTCGGCCCATGTAAACGCAATTTCCAAGAAGTCATACCTAAGTAATTCCTTTTGCATATTCCCAATGGAACGCTAGATCCAAACTCGTGTCTGTTTTACACTTTAAACCGCAAAAATCATCCAAAACCAATGGAACGCTAGTGATGAAGAAGCTGGTTTCTTTGATGGTCTTTACTTTCTAACTCTATGACAGAACAGCAAACGGAAAGCTGGATCTAAAGTATTCAGTCTATTGCCACGAGGTGACCTCGCGGTCTGGTTAGCTGGTGATCTGGTTTAGAAACCCATGGGTACATCAGGTATATCTACCATAACCATATAGTTATTATATGTTATATATAGTTATTATATCACCAACTTAGCTATCTCAGTCTAAATCCCATCAGATCCCATTGAATCACCATTAAATCACCATAAACCATATAGTTCATTATTCTATATCATACCCCAACTTAGCTAGCTTCAAAATGTTTTAAAATGGCCTCGTAAAAATGGCCATCATAGATCCAACAAAAAATGGCACATGTGTCATGGTATGTATGATGATAGTCTGTCTCGGACTGGGGGATACGCATGGATACTCCATTTTTCAGAGGGAAAACTGCTAAGCTGCTAAAGGAAATGGAATCGTTTCCTAACTGTCGCACAGCGGCCAAGACCACATGCTTAAGGTCTCTGATACTATTAGCAATGCACTGTAACGCACCTATATCAACATACCCTCTGGTAATTTAACATAGCTATTGAAAATGGTCATTTATAGTTAATGTACCTATGAAACATGGTGGTTTTCCATAGCCGTGTTAGGTTACTTTAAGGTATATCAACAAGGTTAGATCAACAACCTTGGCAGCTTGACCTCACTCCCAGCCGCAGAGAGGGAAGAAAACAAACAGCGATGCTATCCCATTGTCAATTGTGCTTAGTTTTCTCGAACATATGCATTTTAAATCTATGTAGAAAATCAAATCATATTCACATTAAACATGATTAAATCTTATTAAATAACTGTTAAAATCATATGACGAGCCAAAATATTCATAGTCATCACCTTTAGTCGCCCAAATTTTTAACGAGATTCGTGTCCCATGGATCCCCATGACTGGCTGGAATTTTAGCAACGTCCTAAATGAATCTGCTATGGAAAAATCGTCCTATTTTATGGTTGTTATTGTTGATAGATGGTTATCTGGTTGGTGGTATACCTACCCCTCTGAAAAATATTAGTCAGTTGGGATGATTATTCCCAATATATGGGAAGATAAAAAATGTTCCAAACCACCAACCAGTTATAGATGGTTTATATATAGCTCAATCATGTTAAAGGTGGAACATCTATACCTGGTTGGTGGTTGAGCCACCCCTCCGAAAAAATATGAAAGTCAGTTGTTCACCTTATTCCCGGCATATGGAAAGTCATAAAGTTCATGTTCCAAACCACCAACCAGTGAAAAGATGGTTATGGATGGTTATAGATGGTTTATATATAGTTTATTTTTGTAGATGGTTTGTACCAATAGGTCGCGAAAATGACGATGGCTCCTTTCCGCCCTGCCGCCGCGCCTCGGTCGGGACGCGTGCAAACACACTGACGGGTGAAGAATCTCCAAAACTCTCAGCACCTGCCGCCGTCGCTGCGGTGAATGGGGCCTGGGGCACTTTGGTAAGTTACGAGGTGCTGCCCCATAGATAGCTAAGTTGTTGGTTAAGTCGGGTTCATGGGACATATACCATGATATAAGTTATAGTAACTATAGTTAACTTGGCAAACTGCCAGTGATAAGTTAATGAAACTATATAGTAACTGTAGTCCATGGAGTTTATAAACCAACTAACATCACTGGGGGGCACCACTTTGTGGTGAACATCACCAGCGAAGAGTTTCGTGATGTTTGGGATTGACTGGGACTGAACCATGGGATAACACCATGGTTTGCGAAGTTGGTTCCCATATCCCAGATGCTCCATGTATGGAATACTTACCTGCATTTCGGCAATTTTTGAAGTAAATGTAGGTGAATATTCCATACATGGAGCATTTGGGATAGATAACTATGATATTCGAAGGATTTCGTGGTTTACCTGAGGTTATCTGGGATGATTCCCTATATCCAAACCATGATTCCCTATATATTTTATGAAAGCAAATAATATCTCGGTTTTATGGCAGGCGTATCCAGTTCTTTCATGGAGGTTACAAGCTTCATATGGGGGTGCCCACCCTGTATGTGGTTGTGAATGAGCTGAGTGGTTGGGAGTGCCACATCCGCAAACTGTGTACACCGCTAGACATTATATATATATATTTATGTATAGGTAAAGTATATAAGTGCGAGTTGGTTATGAGTTGTGTAATTCGTTAAATATGATTGCCGGTTTGTTATATATGTAGTTGCTTATTTGCATCGTTATCCACCCAACTACAAAGATATATCAAGCACCCAGCACTTGCCTATTTATAAGCTAATTTACCTACTTAGTAAGTACATTACAACCCCAAACTGCAGTTTTGGAAGCAAACGCATCCTTCTATAAAACTGGTTGGTGGTTTCAACCCGTTTGAAAAATATTAGTCAGTTGGGATTATTGTTCCCAATATATTGAAAAATAATCCATTCATGTTCCAAACCACCAACCAGATAATCCTTTTTCTTGCCATGGATTAACGTAACCTACCGTGTGGGATATGTCAACGCAAAAAATGTTGTTTACAGTCAAACTATTTGGTGAATAATGGGATATATAGGATAATATGATACAAACCACTTGATGTATCATATCGTGTGCATTTCATTTCAAAACCCTTAAAAATGCTGAAGAAATCCTTCTGTTCAAAGGGATTTATCAACCATGTCCACCATTGCCAAATCCGAAGATCGTCCAGCCTGTGGTGGTGATGGGAGTAGCTACAACTTTCACCACGATTGCCTCGACGCTGTGCCAAAGGATCATTTAACATGGCTTGGATACCATCTGGTCATTTGTTACAGTTCGCTATTGAAAATGGTGATTTATAGTGGATTTACCCATTGATAGCATGGTGATTTTCCATAGTTTTTTGTATGTTTACCAGAGGGTAAATGGTGCAAATGTATGATCTAAAATCATGTAAGATACATGGGGTCACAATTATTTTATGATAATATACGATGTATAATGAGAATGTTTTTGGTTTATTTTAAATTATGATGATAGTGTTCCTGAATAAATATAATTTTGTTATCGTTGTGGTCAATGTTGTTTTGGCTAATGAATATGTTTCCCGCTGCCGTAAAATCTTGAAGGAATGAGGATAATGAGATGATTATTCATCTTTACCTTGGCATTTCATATCTGCATTGATGGCAAAGAACAAACTCTCAAAGCACCGCACCAAGGTTTCCCCATTCAATATCTATGATACGTATTCCTCGGAGTGCGCATATCACGTATATCACGTATTGTTTCTGTTTCTGTTTGCCCATTTCCATCCTTTTCCTCCATATACCTGGGCAAATCTGTCATAAACCTGAAATGTTGGTCCATTTCCTTTTCCCAAGTTTTTCCTTCATAACTATCAGATTAGTATCATTATTATAATCATAGATACCCTCTGGTAAATTAACATAGACCCTGAAAATAGCCTAGTTTTAATGGAAACTAATCTTCCAACCCCTATCTGCCAGGGTCTATGTTAATTTACCAGAGGGTAACTATGATATTCGAATCATTTCGTGGTTTACCTGAGGTTACCTGGGATAATTCCCTATATCATATTCCATGATGACGGCGAGGTGGTCGAAACTCCCAGGGTCCATCATCGGAAAGCCACGTGGAAAACGTCCTGTCATAAAGTGATATTGATTACCTTATGGTAAACTAACATAGCTATGGAAAATCACCATTTACAGTAAATTTTCCAATGAAAAATAGTGATTTTCCAGTTATGTTAGTTTACCAGAGGGTAAACGTCATTGAACCAACTAAACTATATATGATATTATTAAACGTCATAAAGTGATATTGATTGAAATGTTGTCTGTTGTTTAATATTGTTGACATCCTCCTGAAACAACATAAATATTCTTGTAATATCTATAGACATGTAAATATTTTGGACAACACTGGGGCCTGACATGTAATGACTATGTAAACAATATTTAATGATAGACATGAAAAAACGATCAAACAATCTAGTCATTATACTAGACAGTATTCAATGCCATGCTCCCCAGTACTTATTATACTGGTTTCAAGAACGAGCTGCATAAAGCCAACTGAGCAAACCTAATCATGAACCAACTGAGCTATTCCGAACTGGAGCACCATCTCCCAAAAAACATGATATGATCACCGTACAATGGATGGTTGTAAATCCAATCTTTACCTGTTGTTAAAGGGGTAAACCTTCAAACCCCTCTATTTTCATCATCCATGACTTCCCCAAAAGGTACCATGTCATGACCCATTGACTTCGCCCTTGGCTTTGTGCCTCTGGAGCGTCTCTCGTGATTTTAATTTCCGCGGCGTCTGCAGCCCTCACGTCGCAGCTACAACCTGCAGAGTAACTGAACGGACACACATTCAGGCGCCAAGCTATCTATCTATCTATCCATCTATCTATCCAGCCATCTATCTATCAATCCATCTATCCATCCATCCATCTACCTATCTATCTATCTATCCATCTATCTATTTATCTATCTATCTATCTATCCATCTATCTATCTAACTAATCTATTCATTACATTGTATATATATGTAAATATACATATATAGTCTATGTTTTTGAAAAAACAATTTACTAACTAATTATAGATCACTTTCATACAGGGTGGTGCCCAGCTAAAAGTTGGTTGATAAACCACATGGACTTTAGTTACTATATAGTTTCATTAACTTATCATAGGCAGTTTGCCAAGTTAACTATAGTTACTATAACTTATATGATGGTATATGTCCCATGAACCAGACTTGACCAACAAACCATATAATTCAACCACTTGGAAAGCAACTGAACGCTATCGAAAAAGGGCCCATATTGTAGATGTACCATCTGTCTATTTACCAGGGCTGCTTGTCACCATAGCCAGCAGCAGCCTGCTATCTCTGAGGCTCCGCGCTCAAACCAAAGCATTCCGCGAGTGCCTAGGCCAGGTGAAAAAGTTGATAAAGTTGAGCTAGATATTATCTGGTTGGTGGTTTCAACTCCGAAAAATATTAGTCAGTTGGAATGATTATTCCCAAAATGGAAAAATACAAAATGGTCGAAACCACCAACCAGCCTGTCAATAAGTTGATAACTAGTTATTGATACTATGATGAGCTATAGTTGCCTAGGGTCAACTTATTGACAACTAACCATTGATATTATGCACATCATAGATACAGTTGCATATCATATATCACCTATCATCAAAGTTGACAACTAGGATTTATGGCGGTAATATGATGATAATATTGCAATCAGTTACAATCCGTTGGATAGGTCTACAAACTGGCGGGTTCCTATCTTTTGGGAAGGTTGCAATCATTTCCTAAATGCTGGATATACATATATATATACATACCCATGGGACATGCCAGGATTTTTATTGGAGAAAAAACCTGTTACACTACGATATAGTTGCTCCCAACAAAAAAGATAGAACCGTCATTCTTCACATCACTTTAGTCCAACGAGTCCAATTTCACGATGGTTTGTGATACGCAAATAACTATGGTATTCATAGGGCTTATAAGCCAATTTATAACGTTTTTTGGGACCCCACATTGTAGGATCCTGATGTTTATTTTTTTCCGATCTATGTCCATGATTTTGGGGGTTTTTGGAGGCCAGCTTTGGGATGATTTGAGCACCTCTGAAGACACCATCTTGGACGACTTCTTGTGCGGCGTAGCTTGGTAGTTTTTATGTGTCCTGGTACGCCATGATATCTGGTTGGTGGTAAAGCTACCCCTCTGAAAAAAATATGAAAGTCAGTTGAAGTTGTTATTCCAAATATATAGAACATTAAAAATGTTCCAAACCACCAACCAGATATCCGTGATCCTTCAAATTTGGCCACAGATGACAGTTGAGTGCTGATCACAATTGGTTGAAATAACGATCATCTCAAACTGCTCACTCACCTTCTGTCATTGCCAAAACTACAGCTGGGTTGATGCAAGGTGGGGCCCGCGTTTACGCTAAGTTGGTTTAGTTCTACGTGCATATATATATATATAAATAATCATAAAAATGATAATAGTAATAATAAAAAAAACAATAAGGGTCCAAAGGGGATATAACTATATATATATATTTACATTGGATCATGGGGTTGTAAACCAACTTGTAACTGGCATTTCTCGGGGCACAACAAGGCACAAGACATGAATACCCGAGAGTAAACACGCATGGCTGAAACACCACAAGTGCCACCAGGTAAATGATGCAAATAGAATTATATAGATTCCTGGGGGCTCGCTAATCATGTTTGATACACAAAGGGAACATCATGGAAGGAGGTGAGGTGTTCAAATAGGAGTACTTGAACCAACAATAAAATGCAAAGTGGGGTGCCCCATAGCGAGCTTTGTTCGTTGATAAGATATATTACAGTACTTAAAACTTTTGCGTTTGCGGCGGAAGATAATCAGTTCATCTTTTTTTGTTGTGGTTGCAGGTGCGCTGCAATCCATTCAAGCTACCACGGCTTTGACTTAATCCAAGCTGCGCCAAACATGGCCACCGTCCGCCCGTCTCAAAGAGCTCTCTTGGCTCTTCCCCAACGGAAACTCGACGATGGCGCGTCGTGCCGTGGTACGAAACGCCGCGCGATGATGTGGAAGAGCTTTGTGTTTGGAACCCAACGATGGGAACCTTACTATAGCCCAAAGATGGGGCCTTAAAACTCGTGGCTGGAAATGTGAAGAAACTCGTCAAACATATCAAATTTTGGTTTTGGTATGCTTAAGGTCTCTTTTACATTGCAACAATTGTGATGTTTTTTTTCAATGTTTTTTCCCTGCGGCGTGGGGAGGATAGCTATGTGGTCTGGCTTGGGGACTATGTGCATTCTCAAACGTGTCAAACGTTGCTTCTGCTCATGAGAAATTGCAACTCGTGCCTTGAGCAACACGTGCCATATCGAATGAACAACGTAGTGTAACCAAGCGGCACTGCCTCGGTTGATGTCAGCAAAACACCAACACTAGCAATAATTTGCAGACCTATAGAAATGAGTGAGTAAAATATAGTCTGGTTGGTGGTTTTAACCATCTTGAAAAATATTAGTCACTGGGAATGATTATCCCATATACTATGGAAATTAAAAAATGTTTGAAACCACCAACCAGTAGTTCTATCCACCGTAAAACCATAATGTTTAAGTGAACCAAGACTTGGGTTATTTTCTGGATCACAATTTAACAAGTCTGGTTCAATCTCGGTCCTGAATTGGAGTTGGCAGCTTTCGTAGCGCCTTTCATACAATATGGACCCCCCCAGCCAGCTATAAATTTGTTTATAAGGCCCATTAAGTATATAGATCCATATAGTTTATAATTAAGACTTACTTAAAATACCATTTTCACATCCATTTTTCAGATTAATTAAACATCCGAAAACCATTAATGATAATTGGAGTTTTGTTCACCAACTTAACTATCGATAAAAAGCTTGGTATACCATCGCCCAGAGACGATTAGACAACTTCTACACCGAACACAACTCGAGAGTGGATCTTTTTTTCCAGTAACAAACTATCAAAGTGAAACATATCCAGTAACTATCAACATATCCAGTAACATATCCAGTAGGATAGTAACGATTTTTGAAAATCGAATATGTCTATGTCGATATTCATGTGAATCATTTGGTTGGTGAAGAACCAAGAAGTCCCATCGATTGTGACTCGTTGCTGGTGAAACAAATTGAACAAAATGCTCAACGCATCAACATACCCCAAGTAAAGGCCATATGGATCATTTGGGACAGGTGTCCTTTCGATGGGTCAAAACCTTCGGAGAGTGTCAGAAAGTGTTGGTATACAGTATACCCCAAATTAAAGTTATGGTTCTTAAATGTTAAGTTTGCACAATTTATAATTGCAAAAAAATCATGTGATAGCTGTACCATATCTTTCGACAAAGACCTATGCAAGCTATGGTTATGGGTCAAAACCCTGGTACCCTAAAATAGCTGGTTAATGGATGTGAATTCCCCAACAATATAGTATATATAATATATATATATATATATATATATATATAATGAAAGAATATAATAGGTTTTTATGTTGGTAGGATGAACATCCCGTCCCTGCTACAGCCATGCTTCCAGCGCAGGGCGCATGGCTCGTGACTTTTTTTGTCTCCCCGACGCGGCTCGCTGCTCGCCGGACCTTGGCGATCCCAACTTCTCAATACGTTTGAACGTTTTTCTCCTTGATGGTGGTTTCAGGACTATATACCCATATCATGCTTCAATGGTTCAATGATCATTAAGTCATTTCGTTGTGTCTTATTATGGTCGTCCACAACGAAAATCATCAGGTCTCCAGTAGTCCACGCACATTTCTGGTTGGTGGTTGAGCCTATCCCTCTGAAAAATTGGGAAACGTTGGTCAATTGGGATGATGACATTCCCATATGGAAAAATAAAAAAAAGGTTCCAAAGCACCAAGCAGATTTCATATGTTTGATCATCTTTGCATGTGGACAGAGAACCTCCGTTCCACAGCTAGAAGATTTGAATAAGGAATCTTAGACTGGATCGGGATCCCAATATAGATTCTTTGTGTTTGGACGATGTACATTTGGGCAAAGAAAATGCCCATTTGGAATAGCATTTCCAACACCATCATTTGCCTAGTTGCTACAATATCTATTGAGGGGGGGAACCCTATTTATGAACCAACGGAAAAAAGGACATATTATCTGGGTAAATTAAAAAACAATCACTAACCTGAAATAAGACTATATTGGGGATGATTTCCGTTATTAACCATGATTCCAGGGGTTCGGGAGAACAGTGAGGTCGTTATAATTTACCCAGGTTTGGGGGGCAATACACCATTTCTATTTCTGGACGAACCCGCCTCGTGATTTCCCATCATACCCCAGTAATTATATGCCCATCAATCATTGTTGCCTTTATACCCCCATGACTTTCTTCCTTTTACTAAACCTCCCTTATATAAATCATAAACACCACAATGGTTTTGGGAAAAAATAGATTGGTCAATTTGATTATTACTTGATCCCCTGTAGAACACAATTGTAAAATCAGGGTCCCATTTGAAGGTTTCACCCCTGAATAATGACAACTAATTGGTTGCGGGGCGTTTTATTGTTAGGGTCCCTGACCAAAAAAAGAAATGTGTTTTAATTGTTAAGGCTTTGATTCCGTGAAAAATTCGAGAGCAGTTTTTAGGCGTGGATTAAAATACATCTAAAAATAAGGCTTTTGATTCAGTCTAAAGTGGACAATTTCAGTTTAAAACCCACCTAATAATAAGAACTAACCGCAGGTTTTTGATTTGGTGAGCGGAGGAACGTTCAGAAGGGGTTACGGGTGCAGCCACCAAAAAACAACAATGTTGCACAATCAAGTGGTGTGGGAACAGGATGTGGAACCGGGACCAGAGTTTACAATGATGTTTTGAGATGTGTTGGATTTTGATTGGTACGGGGTGTTGTTAAAAAAAACTCTCCAATCAATCATTTAAATTGACCAGCCCATCTTTCCGTCTTTTTCCGCCTTTCGTATTTGAAAAGGTCCAACTATTGCATCCTGCCAAAAAACTTGTTGCACACTATGGAGACACTGAGCCAAGACCAAACAAACAAAGTCAAGGCCTGCAGGCAGCTTGCACTAATGTGGTACCTGCAAGACTCCGATCGAATGAACTTCCAAGGCCGAAGGTCCGCAAACTGCTTGGCAATGAAAAACTTGCCAAACTTTGATTGAACTCAAACCCAAAGGTCAAGGTCTGCAGGCTGCTTGGCAACGCCACACCTGCCATGCTTTGATTGAAATCGTCCCCAAAGGTCAAGGTCTGCAGGCTGCTTGGCAACGCGACACCTGCCATGCTCTGATTGAAATCGTCCCCAAAGGTCAAGGTCTGCAGGCTGCTTGGCAACGCGACACCTGCCATGCTTTGATT
>Ga0126342_10022819_pt1 | contig 10293 bp, 9 predicted proteins | sample Cyp1metagenome_FD_92528 | JGI IMG/M metagenome (GOLD analysis project Ga0126342, IMG submission 92528) | Coral microbial communities from Lord Howe Island, Old Settlement Bay, Australia - Cyphastrea 1 metagenome | ecosystem: Host-associated > Invertebrates > Cnidaria > Coral ... | reverse complement strand
TCCATGTTGTACACATTTTTTGACGACTCCTGCAAATACCAGCATTTTCTCTCTTACCCTCAAAAATGACAATTTCAAATTCGTCACCCTTACAAGGGCGCCGAGTCAACCGGTTGCCTAGTTCTTGGATATATGTGGTGATGATAAGGAAATGATATTCCATGAAGCATTATATCAGCATTATATCCCCATGATATTCCAATGTGCTAGAGTCAGAAACCTTCCATTTGGGATGATCATTCCCAATATATGGAAAAAAGTACCAGCAATGTGGTAAACCACCAACCAGCAATGTGGTAAACCCAGTCAGAAACCTTCCATTCTCCCAGTTAGTTCCATAAATTTGAATGGAAAGTCATAAAAAAATCCATGGTTCCAAACCACCAACCAGTAAATTCACCTGCAATATTCCAATGATTTCCAAGTCAGAAACCTTCCATTTGGGTTTGTCTGAAAATAGGGTATATTCCCAATGAAATAGCCATTTCAAAACGGGATAATGATCATGAAAACCATTGGCTACAATGGGGTACACTACATTTTCAGACACACCCATATATCTATTATAATTTACCCAGATATATTCTACATATATTACATTATTATAGTTACTATTAACCCACTATTATAGTTACTTTTATGTATATAGTTACTATTAACCCACTATTATACTTACTTTTATCTGGGCAAATTATAATACTTCACTAACCTGAATTAAGGCCATTTGGGGATGATTTCCCTTACTAACCATGATTCCAGTGAGGGAGAACAGTGAGGTCGTTATAATTTACCCAGCTACATTCACCCCCAAAATATGGGTATAGTTACATAGATTTCCATAGCTAATGGACAATAGTTTTCCATAGATTTCCATAGATGTCCATAGATATATGGTAAGTAGTTTTATATATATGGGTTTGTCCTGGTCGCCAGCGGACTGGGTGTCCCTCGCCATCCTTCGAGGACCACCACGTCGCAGGGAAGGGCAACGGGAGTCCAGCGATGTTTCGGCACCTGGCCGCGGCCCGAAAACCAGGGGTGTGGCTACCACCAAGTCGACAGACTGGTGGCTTCAGATATATGGCTTTAATATGGATTTAATATGGTTTTAATGTGGTTTTAATATGGATTTAATATGGTTTTATATGGTTTAATATGCTTTAATATGGATAATCATATGGATAATAATGGGATAATAATGGGATAATAATGGGATAACAATACTGGTTGGTGGGGGCTACCTACTTGGTTAATGGTGATTAATGGTGGTTAATGATGGTTAATGATGGTTGATGATGGTTGATGATGAATTATCTGGTTGGTGGGGGCTACCTACCCCTCTGAACAATGATGGAGTTCGTCAGTTGGGATTATGACATTCCCAATATATGGAAAACAATAGTTCATGTTCCGAACCACCAACCAGCTAGAGGTTTCCCTGTGATTTTCCTATCCAATTCTGAGGAAGTTGAGACTTCATGAAGTGGAGATCCCCTTGGGAAAGGGTCAAGCTCGTGTGGGGGCAGCAATTGATCCGCACAACTCTAAAAATGTCAAGAAAAGAATGCCCGATCAGACCATTCTGAAGGAGTTGCTTTTGGAGGTTTCTGGGTTTACAGCTTGTAAACTTACACATACCCCATAGGATCCATGTATGGTATATATGGTAACATGGATCCCATCATTATACCCCCACATGTAAGCATATAGACCATACAAGGATCCTATGGGTTTCTGTTTCAAATCAATGTTTGAAAGCCGTGCAGTCATATTCCATTTTTGCAAAAAAACACTCGGTCTTTGCATCATGAGGCGCTAACGTGGGTTTCGGGGCTGGGGTTCTTGGCAAGGCTCTGGGCTCTGGATGACTTACCCGCGGAACCGCCCAAACCTGGTTGGTGGTAAACCTACCCCTCTGAAAAATATGAAAGTCAGTTAAGATTATTATTACCAATATATCTGGGTAAATTATAATATTTCACTAAGCTGAATTAAGGCCATTTGGGGATGATTTCCCTTATTAACCATGATTCCAGTGAGGTCGCAGTGAGGTCGTTATAATTTACCCTGATGTATGGACAAAAAAAAAATGTTCCAAACCACCAACCAGAAACAGTTCTTTGCGACACCCTTTTGTTTTTCATGCTGGGCACAAAAGTCTGAGCCTGTCAATCTGGAATGACTACAATGCGAGCGTATGGAACCGGGCACAAGTGTCACAATGAATCAGTAAGCAGGATGGAGCTGAAATAAGATTGGATCACCCAATCCGGCTGATACCCTCTGGTAAACGAACATAGCTATTGAAAATTGCCATTTAGAGCTGATTTACCCATTAAAAATGGTGTTTTCCCATAGTTTTTTGTATGTTTACCAGAGGGTAGCTTCAGTGAAGCAAACAATAGCAACACATGCTCCAGTTCCATCGACATCAAAGCCAACATGCTACAGTTCCAGCACCACCTTTGAACTTCTGGGTTGCCAAATTAAAAAATCGCCAGGCGGCTTGACAGAGTGCCTACCAAGCACTCAAAGCCTTGCTTGGCACCTAAGCTTACACTCACCATTTTTGTGGTAAGCGGTAGATACATGCATGTTCAGCTCGATCTCATTAAAGTAGTACTCAATCACGATCACGCAACCATGCTCACATATGCCTTCCCAGTAAATTTTAAGACCTTTGCCGTCAGATGCCTTGCTGATTTTGATGATCTTCCCCTTACCACCGGGATCTTCGTGAACATATTCGATACACTGGATGCCGCATCCATCTGAGAAACCGTGCCTGCCTTTGGAATGGGTCAGGAGATTCGTCATTTTGTGGTCTGACAGGTTGATTGACTTCCGAAGCTCCTCCCAACTGGGAGTTTGTTGCAACCTTGGTAGGAGAAGGTTGAAAAGTCCTCCAAGAATTGCGCCGAAGATGCCTAAGCCAGCCCCATCAAGCCCCATGTCCCCTCCTGGAAGTCCGGGAAGTCCACGTGGCATGGTGAAAAGACTTGAAAGCTGCGAGTGGAATGTACTTGGCTTCCCCTGAGCCAACAAAACTGCCTCATGGATTCATGGATTCTCACGGGCAATACTGGCAATCATGTCCAGTCAGGAGAACAAAAACACATTGCCAACACCCAACCAAATCAAAATGTCAAGATGTGTCAAAGATCAGCGGCGTGCGAAGAAGTGTGCTCCTCCAAAGCAAGCACGAAGTTTACGTGTGATCAAATAATGTAGCACGTATTTTGATAGCCTTTTCTCAGAAGTAGAATCAACACCGGAGCATGGGATCATGTTGGAAGCAGATTAGAAGAGATGAGATAAGGTGTTGAAATCTATGCCAATCTACGAAATTGAGTTAATCATTGGTCCGTTGCCAATCTACTAATCCAAGAATGAATAATCAACAGCTTTCAACAGAGTGAAAGATATCCCTCCTGATCCGTTAAAAATCACAGCTTCCAAGCATATACAAGATTTAAAATACAACAGCACAATAGCAAATACAAATACTATGGATGGAAACAATCGATGCAGGGGCATGAAATAATACGAAATTATTGCTGTTTAAAGACGAATATTGATCAATGATTAACAATGTACTATGACTAGTCTTTGATCAAGAATTCTCAATAAGATGTATAAATCATTGGCATTCAATTGAGGTTCATTAGGTAAATTAGGTAATGTCATAGGTTCTATATAGGTAATGTCGAGTCATATATTATGCTAATGAGGTTATATCAATTGATCATTACCTAATGACCTAATGTTGTAATAATATTTTTCAATTGAACATTAGGTCATTAGCTAACCATGCCACGATGGAGGGATGCTTGGATGCTTGGAGGATCATCCTACTTAGGGATCATCCCCATGACTTGGTGAACTAAGCTAGTTACGATCCGTGGGATGATCCTCCAAGTCATTATGATTGATATATGATTAGTATAACTATAAATAGAATAAGCTTAATTATGAATAACCAAGCATAAGTATGATAACATCATATTAGCTATAATATGCTTAATGAATAGCTTAGTTCATCCAGGGTGAACTCACCTACTTCAAGATCTCTAAAATCAGCCACCAAGAGGCACCAAGTAGGTGATATTCTCCCAACATCCCACTGATATCTATGCTATTATACCCGGCCTGGCAAACATACAAAAAACTATGGAAAGACCCACCATTTTATATGGGTAAGCCCACGAACTAAATGGCCATTTTCAAGAGCTTTTTGTATGTTTACCAAATGGGCCGTGGAGTTAGTTAACTAGTTAGTAAATGGCTTATTTCATTGGGATTTTTTTGGGGTAAACAAACCCCAGTTACTAACCAGTTAGCCTAGTTAGCTAATCCTATGGCCCATTCAAGTGCTATTATATCCCAATAAGCGGGTGCACTAACTATGCTTACTCAGCACATACCCAATTAATTAAAGGATTATATATATCATATTATATCCCAAAGCACCAATTACTATTATGGTACCCAATTACAAGTACCCTGACTATGGTGTACTATTATCTGGGTAAATAAAAATATTTCACTAACCTGAATTAAGGCCATTTGGGGATGATTTCCCTTATTAAATATGACTCTAGTGAGGGAGAACAGTGAGTTCGTTATAATTTACCCAGATGTATAATCCATTGATTATGGGGCTTATATCCAAACTATGGTTTATATTCCCAACAATTGGGTATAACATGGTATAACTATGGTGAAATAACACAAACACCAAAGGTTGCAGGATGTGCTTTTCTATCCCAATATATTATGGTTGGTGGTTTCAACCCCTCTGAAAAATATCAAAGTCAGTTGGGAAGGATTATCCCATAAATATTATGGAAAATAAAAAATGTTCCAAACCACAGCCAGTTAACCATTAACCATCATCATATATTATGGTTAACTGATTATTAATGACGATGACTGGCTGATCAATAACCAGTTTATTCTGGTTACTGATCAGTTGCTGATCCTCCAAGTCCCCAACTTCCAAACTTCCAACACCCACCTGGTCTCCACGTCCGTTGAGCGCGGATTTGTCGAAGCGAGGGACTAGCACCTGGCGACCGGTTGACCTTCCATTTATAGCCTTAAAAATGGTGCTTTAGCCCATCATCTTAGTACTTTCACGCATTTTTTGGGTGTATTTACCATGAACAATGCAGATTTTCAAACATTGACCAGGGGAAATTCCCAAATTCCACCAGAAGATGAGGAATCTGACCAAGAAGGGTGAAGTGAGTGGATGTAATGACGCATCCATCAAAAGGGGCGGCATAGGGAAAAAAAGCAACGCAACACTTACTGGTGCTAAACGTAGGGAATGGATGGGTTGCTGGGGGTTGCTGGGATGATGACATTACGAATGTGATGACTGGGATCATTCCCGAAAATTCCCTGCGTAAAACGCACCAGTAAGAACATCATGGAACCTGAGTTCAGTCAAGGAATCTGCAGGCTGATCGAATCCACCAAAAAAAGATCTGCAGATTTCACATGTTTTTTTGGATCAAAAATGATCCAAGGCTTCATCTGGTTGGTGGTTGAGCCCTACCCCTCTGAAAAATATGAAAATATGAGTTCCTCAGTTGTGATCATTACTAAATGGATAATATATAGTATATATGTATATATATATATGGATGATATATAGATGATATAATGGATGATTAAATAGTTGGGGTTACTATTCCCAACGGAATGGAAAGTCATAAAAATCATGTTCCAAACCACCAACCAGTCATCTTTACCAAGGCTTTCCTCACCCCGCGAACCTCTCCTTCCTCTGCGCTTTTCAGAGCCTGAAAAGGGGCCCGTTGTCTGCACCTGGTGTTGACAAACCTTCCATCTGCACCCAAAAAATCATAAATCCAGAGATTATCCTACAATGTGAGGCCCCCAAGATATCTAAGTTGGTTTATAACTCCAATAACTATGGTTTATGGTACTTATAGCTATAGTTACTGGGGCTTATAAACCAACTTGTAACTGGGGGGCCTCACATTGTAAGTAAGATGGTTAAAACACAAGTGAAACCAAGTACCAGGTTTGACTTGGGATACCGTCCAGTTTCATCATACCAGCATGGGCCACCAATAAGGCAATGCCGGCAACCTTTAAAACCACATGAACAGCTGCACGATCAGCTCATCCCTAGCACTTCCACGGATAAATCAAAGACAACCCAATGTGCAGGTAGATTGGTACTTCATTTTTGAACCATACCTAGTTGTCGTCTCAAAGTCAACATTTAAAGAAATTCACAACATTCACACCCCATGCTCATTCGGAAAAACTTGATACAATTGAATCAACTAATCCCCATTAAGTCAATCCCATGGATATTCTCAGGAAAATAGCCCGGTCATATTTTAATCCGCTTGATAATCCATGATATTCCATTACTTTCCATGATATCCCCACTAGAAGCCGCGATCTGTGATAGCCAAATCCCCATGGATCCCCATTTAAACCACCATTTAACTCTCCATGTTACATCAAATCCATTGAAATGAAGTTTTTTTAAACCGACATTCAATCCACTCAAAATCTGGTTTTTATCATTTTAAATCCCTATCCCAGATGCTGCATGGTGCTGCAAGATTCACCTACATTTACCCCAAAAATGGCACAGTCTTGTAGGTAAATATTCCAGCACGATGGAGCATCTGGGTATTGTTTTACTATTGCTGTTCTATCAGTACCCTCTGATAAACATACAACAAGCTATTGAACATGGCCATAGAAAGTTCGTTGATTTACCCATTAAGAATGGTGGGTATTATATATTTATATTTATATCCCCATGATATCCCCATTTTTGTTGCTCAAATCACCATATTTTTTGCCTGCGGCTTCTCCCGTGTTCATCTCCCAGCCTTTAGCGTCTCTGAGCCCAGGCGAATGTCGTGGGTGCCGGCATTTCCGCGGCTTCTGGGACGCAATAAACGCAGCGCTTTTTGGTATTTTACTACAGGATGGAGTCTGATATCAATGGTTGGTGGTTTGGAACATGTTTTTTTAACCATATATTGGGTATAATCATCCCAACTGATAGTGATATAATAATATCATATAGTCAATGGACATGCAACAGGATCCGATTTTGGAGGTACCGATTCCATAGAAATAAGGCCTATTTTTCAGGCCTAAATTTCAGGGAATATCCCAGCAAAATATGGCCTTATATGGTACAGTACCTCCATTTTAGGATCCTGGAATTCCCACTGAGGATGGAGTCTGATAGTTGGCTAAGTTGACTACAAACAATTGGTTCATTGGGAGTAATTGGGGGTAAACATATCCAGGAGTCGCGTTGTTCCTATGGCCCATCTAAGTATAAGTGCTTGAATTCTAGGGTTTATGGTAGATATAACTAGATTTCATGGATATTAATGGTGTTTATAAACCAACTTATAACTGGGAGGCCCCATCCTGTAGGGATTCATATGGGTATAACTTTTCAGAACAGTTTCAGCTCCTATAGTTAGACGGGGTTTATAAACCAACTTAAAACTGGGGCACCATCCTGTAGATAGAACGATGATGGAATGGAACTTCATAAGCATTTCATGGGGATATAATGGATTAGATCGAAAAAAATCATTGCTTCCAATGGTTGGGGGGGATGTTTTCCATTGTTTTCTTCCAATAAATGGTATAAATTGTTTAAATGGTGTTGAAAGCAAGTGTTCTTCATCATGTATTTATATGTTGACCAAGGTTAGACCAACAAAAACAACATTCCTTTTTCTTGCTTCTATGCTATATATATATGAGGTTTTCCATAAATGGTGGTACCCCAAAAGCTGGCTGGTTTATAATGGAAAATCATTCTGTAGCTGGATGATTTGAAGATGATTTGGGGGTACCCCCATGACTATTATGGTCAATTCTATCTTTGCATTCAAGCGTTGCTTCAAGCAAGACCTTTGTTTGAGATGCCACCAGGCTTGGGAACTTGGGATGTCAAAGATCTATGTACTCCAATGCTTCAGAAGTCGTGATATTTATTTGTTCCCAAATCTACTTCGGCTTATAGTCTACTCATACAAATTGGGAGCTTCTTAAAATGGGATCCCCAAGTCAACAAAGCTGGTTGGTGGTTGACCTACCCCTCTGAAAAATATGAAAGTCAGTTGGGATGATGACATTCCCAATATATGGAAAAATAAAGAATGTTTGAAACCACCAAAAAACCATAGGTGTCAATCCTAAAGCCGAATGACGACTGGATTCGATTTGGTGAACCCTTTCCCTTTCAGGAAACCTCCTGCCCTCTGCCCCCAAAACGGGGGGGAATTTCTCACCGCCAGGGCACTGCAAGAGCGCATTGTCCGAGTAGACATTGGCCACTTCCTGGGCAAAAGTGATGCAACATGACCTGGTTGGTGCTTGAGCCCTACCCCTCTGAAAAATATGAAAACTCGGCAGTTGGGATTATGAACTTATATGGAAAACATGTTCCAAACCACCAAGCAGTGACAATTTCACTTGCGAACAGTTCGCAAGTCAGGCAAGTCAGATGGAAATTGGCAACCAAAAAATTCGGAACTTATGGAGGTCATCCTTGAGTTTGGGGTGCCCCCATGACTCATTTTCCAAAACATGATCCACCAACATAGTATGCGACATATACAACATGTTTGCATGCTATGATTTAATATATTGCACATGTCTATACATTGGCATATAAACCAGTGTCCTAATATAAATGAATATACCATCTTGTTATTTAACAGTTCGCCATGGAAAATCACCATGCTATTAATCGGTAAACCATGGTAAGCCATCTATTTCTATGGGCCATGGCTTAACCATGGCAAACTGTTAGTCATAACCAGAGGGTTGATTTCATTTTTCACCACAGAACTATGTCATTAATACAATTTACCAACTGGATATTTTAGGATATCATCTGGTTATGACATTCACAGTTCGCCATGGAAAGAATCACCATGCATTTTTAAAAGAACGGTAAACCATCGAACTTTCCATTAGGGCCATGGCTTAACCATGGCGAACTGTGAGTTAGTCATAACCAGAGGATAGTTAAACTAACATAACTATGGAAAGATCCACCATTTTCAATTGGAAAATCCACTATAAATTACCATGTTCGATAGCTTTTTGTATGTTTACCAGAGGGTAACCATATATATTATATGATTACATAGTTAATAACCATTAATTAGATAACTATAGGTAAATGATAACTAGCTATTGAACTAATCATTATTCAATAGCTATTTCACATGATATGATCCCAAGTCATCTGGCCTCTTGCCACGTCGCAGGCAAGTAGAAGTCATCGATGGACACAGCCTGGATCATCCCACCAAGCGGAAGTAGCTTAGGCCTGGATCACCCGAGTTTTTTCGAGGATCCCAACCAGAACCATAACTAGTGATTATACCCTCTGGTAAACTAACGTAACTATGGAAAGATCCACCATTTTTTTATGGGAAAATCCACTATTTCGACTGGGCCATTTTCAATAGCTATGTTAGTTTACCAGAGGGTATCACTATGATCATCGAAAAAACTTTTTTTTAAAATTAACCCATCACTATGATATCAAAGTATTTATGATATCACCCGAGTTTTTGCGAACTGGAAGCCATGGCCCAGTCGAAAGTTCGTTGATTTATCCATGGACAATGGTGGATCTTTCCAGTTCGTTTTTTGTATGTTTGCCAGAGGGTAGGTGGATGTTCACCGCTAGGTTTTTTCGATGATCCATACCTATTGAAGAAATATCCTTTGATATGGATAAAACCTAGTGATTATAGTTATTATATCCATAACCATAATAAGTTATGATCCATACTTATTTTTGATATTGAATATCCTTATGGTTACTTATAGTGATTATAACCATAACCATAATTTTTAGTGGGGAAAAAAGCCCTCAGTCTTTTCAGTGGATCACCCTAGTTATTCGAAAAAGCCAGATGATCCACGAAGCAAAAAACACCGCTGGTGAATGGATGTCCAATCCCCAAATCATAAGCAACTATGACTTAGGGCACCATCCATGACTTTCATAAGTATTTTAGGGTGACATCCATAACTGGTTGGTGGTTGAGCCCTACCCCTCTGAAAAATATGAAAACTCGTCAGTTGGGATGATGACATTCCCAACTGAATGGAAACATAAAACATGTTCCAAACCACCACTCTTGTTCCACTCTTGTTAAACATGCTGCCAAGGTCGAAACGTTGACAGCCTGTTTTAAGGCGTCATCTAACAAGTTGAGATCCAAATGGTTGGGAAATCGGCAT
>Ga0126342_10022818_pt1 | contig 10294 bp, 11 predicted proteins | sample Cyp1metagenome_FD_92528 | JGI IMG/M metagenome (GOLD analysis project Ga0126342, IMG submission 92528) | Coral microbial communities from Lord Howe Island, Old Settlement Bay, Australia - Cyphastrea 1 metagenome | ecosystem: Host-associated > Invertebrates > Cnidaria > Coral ... | reverse complement strand
GAGGTACTTGTGGATGATGTGCTTGTTGAAGATGTGCTCGTAGAAGATGTGCTGCTTGACGATGTGCTGGTGGATGATGTACTTGTGGAGGATGTGCTTGAGGAAGTACTTGAGGTGCTTGTAGATGATGTGGAACTCGAGGAAGAGCTTGTGGACGTTGTGCTTGTTGAGGAGGTGCTGGAAGAGGAGGTTGAAGTGCTGGTTGATGATGTGGAACTAGTGGAAGAGCTCGTGGATGACGTGCTTGTGGAAGAAGTGCTCGTGGAAGACGTGCTGCTTGACGATGTGCTGGTGGATGACGTACTTGTGGAGGATGTGCTTGAAGAAGTGCTTGAAGTACTCGTAGAGGATGTGGAACTTGTGGAACTTGTGGAGCTGCTACTGGATGTGCTTGTGGATGACCTGAGGGTTTTGATATTTCCAGTAGGGGAGGCGTGAGTTAGAGACAAACATTGAAAGCAACTGAACAATGCTGCATTGCTTTTTGCCTAGGCTTTGTGTGAAAATAAAGATTGCAATTTCAATAAAGATAGATAGGTATCAAAGTATCAAATGATATCGAATGCATGTATTTTTGAGGATGACGAGAAATCCATTAGATATGGACTCCATGGACATCCTGTCAGACAAATCCATCTTTCAGACTTCTCATCTGCATGTCTGGACAGGGTTCGCTGATCTTTGGAAGAAAGAGGAACCAGATGAACCAAACGTTTTGATGAGAGACGTGCTTGAAGATGAGCTGGTACTAGAAGTTGTGGTGGAACTGGAGCTTGTGGAAGACGTGGTACCTTGCAAAAGTGACAGTACAAGCAAGTCACCATGAAGTAGAGGCTCTTAATTCTCAAGGTTGATCCAGCACTTCATACTCAAGCGTGGCACAACATGTTCATGCTGAAGCAAGCAAATAATTCCAAAGAGTGACGATGAAGTAAGATGAGAAACTCCGAAACAGCCTATACAGCATGTCATTTTCCGGAAACGAATAAGTCCTTTTCAAACAAAAGTGAAGACTACTGGACTGACTGAGCTGATTGGAAAGACAATACCAATGTTGTTGAGTTCTATGAAATCAGATGCATGGACTTACTTCGTTGAGCTCTTGGAAGAGACGAGCTGCTACTTGTGCTGCTTGACGTGCTACTCGTGGAGGTAGACGATGTACTAGTGCTGCTAGTGGAACTACTCGACGAAGTTGTTGATGTGGTGCTGGTCGTGCTGCTGGTTGTCACTTGTAACCGTCTTTCAGGCGCATCCTCGGCTCGAGATATTCTCTGGTGACCCTGGTGTTCGTCTGCTCTGCCTATGGAACCCATTCATACTTATTCTACTTGATCTTTATGATGAATCCATGATGAATCCATTCCTTATCTTCCTACAATGACAGAATAAGGAACGACAGGAACGGCCTTCGGATGGCACTTCTTGCCTTTCTTGAACCCACTACCCGTGAGGCCCATGAGGTGCATCAAAGTCTCTGGATGCCTCAGAGGCAACACATCTGGATCTACATGTATAGAATGCAAATCCAAGACAAATTATGCGTATCTACATAAATACATACATATATATATATATATTGTATTATGTCATACATACATATATATATATATGTGTATATATACACCTATGAATATATATATATATATGTATATGTTAATAATAATAATAATATATATATATATATACTATATACTATATATTATATATTATATATTATATATTATATTTTATATATTATGTATTATATATTATGTATTGTTGTGTGTGTGTGAGTATGCAAGCCTCTACACTGTACACCCCAACCGCAACACCCAATATCGGATGCACATATCCGTTCTTAAAGTGGTAGAAAAGGGGTCGTGTCTTGACCTCACCAGCATTGACAAGGCTTTTTTGGGGTGGCCTACATTTGGCTCCTTGGAAACTCTGTCTGTGCTGTGCTGATGTGCCTTCAATGAACTTCACAGCAGGTAGCAGGTTGACTATACAATCTCTCTGTGCTGATTAACTTGAACCCTATGGACTGTCATCACTGGCAGTTTTTTACACGCTCTGTCAACTACAACCTCTCAATCGCTACAATGAAACATTGACCGTTGTGGTTCCTTCAGTCACTTTTGGTTGCGAGTTCGTTTCCATCTAACCCTTTTTGATCCTTTTTGTGGTGGCCACGTCGAAGTTTACACAGATGTTGTCCTGTCTTTGCAAACGCAATGACATGATTCGGAAAACGGCATGAATTCAAGCAGGGCAAAAACTTCTCTGATCTTAGGTTTAATTTTGACCTTTCAAAAAAGGAGTTCGCTTCTTGGCAGTTCCTTCCAACTTAGCTTCACATACAAACAGTGCATCAACCCAGCCGAAACCCCGAGAAGCAATCAGCTCTTTTGAGTCACTTAGGTTGCTCCCATGGTACCTTCCCTGGCTATGAAGAAGTGCAGACTGGTCGCTGCCATCTCTCAATATCTTCAGGTTCAAACCGTTCAAATCTTGTATCTCTGAAGACAGCCTGAAAGGGGCCAGAAATCTGATGTGGCTCATCCTGAGAGAAGCAGTTTCTTCCGTTCCAAATCTCATTTGAATTGCTATCCTACGCCAAAGCCTGTCCAAAACAATCACTGGAGAATTCAACTGTTGAACTCAATCCATGACCTCAATAGACTTTGCAGAAACCTCACAAACCCCACAAGCTCTGGCAAACTTCTGCTTGCCATTACTTCTAGCTTGTATTAGCTTGTATTAGCTTGTATTAGCTTGTTTCAGTCGTTCACGCCCCTCTGAGACTCTTGAAAATGTCACACTTCTTCAGGCTGCAAATCCGGTTTCGCAGCGGCGCTAGCCTCGTCACCAGCTTCCACCCTGCAAAATGCTGTGATTGGAAGGTGTGAGGACACATTTCGGGCCCTGAGAAGGAGATTTTATTTCCAGGGTTGAAGATTGTACTGTATGGAAAACTTGCTGGCTGCTTCACCAAAATAGGCACTTTTCCTGCTTTTGCAGCATCCACAATTTCGTCTCCCAGCAAAGGTCGTTTATATATGTAGGACAAGAGACCAAAGTTCGTTGAGACTAATGCATGACCCAAGCAGCTTTGCAGGTTACGTCTCGTTCAGTGCATTTCATATAGCCCCCTCTCTGCACCAGTCCCTACAGTCATGGACATTCTGAGATCTCTGGGATCATCGTAGCTGCAAAAAAAATAAAGATGCTCTAACTGTCTCTAACCCATAGATTCCATCCTTCTCATATCGTCTCTATGGGGTTGTTTGCACATCACAAAAAACAGCACCCATTTATACAATATGCATCAATATGCATCAGTATGCCATTAAAACTTCCCTTGCACTCGCTTTGAACCTTCCGAGGAAAAGCGGAGCTGCCAAGAGAATCAGGTAGGCAACCTACAGGAATACAACGGTCAGTCTGCTTGCAGAAAGTCTGCTTGCAGAAAAGAGTGCAGATGGGTTTGGCAACTCAGGGGTCATAGAGCCGTTGCCACCCATGTGGCTGTGCTTTTAAATTATAGCCTTTGTTTATGCGAAACGTAACGTAGCTTGCCAATAAAAAGAGAGAAACAAAACAGACCAATATGACATAAAAAATACATAAAACATCTATGCTCTCATGGGTTGAATGACACCATCAGAAGCTTTGATCCTTCGCTCCGTGTGCAACCCAATCCCTTGGCCTGAAATTGCAGCATTATCCTTGCGCAAGAATCACATCTCACATCTCTAGATCATTTGTCACATAGGAAAGTTCATATGTACCGTCCATAATGATTCTTCCACATGTAAATGGCATGCAACACCACAATGTACCTGTTTTTTGAAATTTTCAATTGGCTTCTTCACCTGTCACTGCCTGTCACCAACCGGGACAAAGGGCAAACTCAACGGCTTTGGCAAAGTTTGTAGGCAGATTTGTTTCGACGAAAAGTTCTCATCGTAAGTTGACTTCAGTACATGTACAGATATCTACAAAATGCAATTGTGTCTGGCGGTGCCCATCCCATCCTGGATGACACAGGCGTCATAGCCACTGGATCGGCCAGATCATCGCAGCTAAGTCGTTTCACTGATAGATGATCCAGTTTCGTTTCTGCTGGCTGTGGTTTCTACAGCTGTGGGTAGGGCTGCTTGGGATGGTACGTCGAGATTCAAGCTGTGATCAGTCTCTTTTGTGCGTGCTGTTTGAGCCAGTGCGAAAAAAGGTGCAAGCCACAAAACAGGAGGTGCAAAACACACTCCAGGGCCAGGCGAAGGCAAAAGAAAACTGGAAAACAACAATTTCAAGATTGGCCAGATTGGCCTACTTCTAACGTTGAATGTGAAAACATCAGAGGCAACTTATGGCAACTTTATGAATGCTTCCCGTCCAAGCTGGGTAGTCAACATTGCTTGGCCAAATTGATGGCAGTTCTCGGACATCTCTCCTGTACTTCTCCCTGTGTAATGTCCGGAGAGCAAACTGTTGCCGTGGCCTTGTCCGGAGCGGCCTGCAGCAGGTCAACAGAGTCAACAGAGTCAACAATTCAGCAAAATGTTAAGATATGTTAAGCCTGTTATTGGTCCTCTATGCAAACAACAAGTTGCCTTGGATTGGACCACATCAAATCAAACTGTTGCAATTGAGACGTATCCAGTATCCTTGCTGGTTTGTTTGGAAGATGGCTAGCAAGAAGAACGTGGTAAACCCATGGGCGATGGACCCTGTAGTGACGGACTGTAAATCTGAAGGTCTCCAATGCTCCCTCTTTCACTACATATGTCTTTTGCATTGGCAAATCAGTCATGAGTTCACAACTGCACGGGGTGTCTTTCGCATGTATTGCGAACGGTGTGATGCCTTGCTGCAACTGACCATCCCCTTGTGCCAAATGTCAGCCATATCAGCCAATATGACGTGCGCATGTGCTCTACTTCCACGGGTGACAGCAACCGCACAGATTTGTTTTCATTGCGCAACTCTCGCACAGATGGAACCCAGCCTTTTTTGCAGAGAGCTTGCAGCACTTAGATTGTTACGAAGTGTGCTCCAACCAAAATAAGCCGCTACGCCGCTACACATGACCACGCGCCATGCTATGCCATGCTACCCTGTGCCACGCCATCCGCACAGCCCTGCCTGTCCTGCCTTCCGCTTCTTGCGTGCCATAGCTCTACAGAACGATGGATCTGTTCTCGGTAAGACCTTTTCTGTATGTAACAGGAACTAGTCAACTAGTCCATGGGGATAATCAAAAATATCAAAATCAGTCTCTGACGCTTCTCTCTAGCCGTTTGCCAAACTTCAGATGTCCAAACCCCACTGCCAAGCTCTGCTGAATGGATAAAAATGCTAAAGCTTATCCAAGACTAAAAATGTTAAGGCTGAATAAACTGAACATAATACCTGGCCTTTTCTGTGGTTGGACAGGTTGGTCGTGGATCGTTTTTCATTGTGGTCTGGTCATGTCCTAGTGTTCAAGACTGCCACCACTATAGAAGACGTGGAAGCAGCGGCAAACAGGTTCCATCTGGCAGTCAAAAGGTTCATCGATGTGGATCCTTCTACCTTTCAGATGTTTGATTTTTTGGAGAAGGGTTGCAGATCAGTAGAGTTACCCAATGGTTGAAACCAGACCAACGGAAGATGATGACCTGCTCAACGGGCTTCAAAGGTCTGCTATTTGTTCGAACAAAATTCTTTGCAAGATTGGAAAATCCTGCAGAGATTCAGCGACAGCCAATCACTTCCCTTAAGTCCCTGGTCCTGGCAATTTTGAAAGATTTGCTCGAACATTCTGAAGCTCGAGAAAATGTTTACCCTTCAAGAGGAATGTTCAGCACCAACCCTGCCCCGGATTCCCTGTTTCCGATGCCACAGTATCTCCTTTGGCACAAAACCAAATCAGCTGGTGCACCTGCAAGAATGTCAGCAGCGTTTTCGAACAAGCGAAGACGAGTCCGAAGATGTCAGAACGATGTCACAAAGATCATGCAGGGTGCTTCATTGCGGGCGCCAGTAGTCTGGAAAGTATGTCTATTCATTGACTAAAGATGGCGAAACCATGGGAAAACTCCGAAGCCAGTCAGATCCACTAGGGTCACTAGGGCACTCAAGACGGCAACAGCGACTAGCAGCTAGCGCCTCAAGGCACACTCCGTTCGTCCACTCCTCAGAGGCCCAGCGTTGGATGTGTCGAATCATGTCGAATCTATTCTGCTCTGTAAAAAACAACTCAGTTGATCTCAGTTGTTGGATTTTTTTTGTAAAATTGAAAAGTTTTCTCCACCTGAATGGCATCAATGGGATCCATGCAGCTGGACAGAAGACGAAACCTGGAGTGATCAGTGTGCTACTGATACTATGTAAAGGATCTCTTGCTCTGCATGGGGAACTAATATGAATTAAAGCCCATTAAGACCTCTTGGCCTCTTCGATGTTTTTGGTTCCTTATGCTCTCATGTTCCTTTCATGGTAGATCTTGCTTTCAACCATTATATAAGCAGGCACAACTAGGCCAAGGCAAGCATACCAAGCTTGTTTCACATATTTACAAATGAAGAGTTGAAACAAACCCTTTGCCACTTCCATCCCTCTGTCGGGAGCACTCAGCGTCACGCTAATCGTCGAAAAGGCCGCTCTTGCTGGCCCGCTTGGGTTCTTCATCTCCAAACCTCAACCAGTGACGATGTTTTTTGGGTTTTTCTGAAGTAACTGAAGTAGGAAATGGATAATGGTAGGGCGGTGGCTCAGTAGCTTCAGGGATTCAAAGGATGATTTTTAGGTTGTTATAAGTTATAAGTTATAAGGGCATTGCAGATCACATCTCGATTGCTCATGACTCTGACAACTGGGCACTAGGGCAGGCCCCCTCCACCGCCACCGCCACCACTGCTTGAAAGGAGGCCAGACCTGGGCCGAATCAGACATTTCAAGGCAGAAATCGAAATCAAGAATCATCGTCTAATCCGTCGACACCTAAATTTGACATGGAACCTAATGGGATCCGAGAGATTCCCAAAGATGATTTAGTACTCAAAATTGCCTGCTTTTGGTTCGATGTCAAATTGACAGAGTGTAGACAAGGAGAATACATCGTCTCAGCTTGTAAATGTTTCTCTCGTGACAGCCCCATCTTCGCTGATCACGTCCGGCCATACATCATGAAAATTGGGACCCGGCATCAGGCCGCTGGTCTTCTTTCCGAGTTCTTCCTTTGCTCTCCGCTCCTTTGCATCAAGAGACGTATTTCCAGAATGACTGTTCCCTTCCGTGGCAACCAATTGACTACAAAAGCAAAGTGTCCTAGTCCTAGTCTTGTAAAGACTTTCAACAGCAAGCAGTGGCCCAAACTGTTCAAATCTATTTCAGAATTCACACATTTGAAACATTTTGAAACATGCAAAGCTTACTGTGAAACGGTGTAACAAACATTGTGTCAGTCGTGTCAGTCGTGTCACAAGCGTTTTGAACTCTCTTGGGCCTCCTCCCGGCGGCGCTCTTCCTCCTGCCGTCGTCGCTCCTCTTCCTGTGGCTCTTGTGGCTCTCAGCAGACAGGAATATTGGGGTCTCTGGGCATGTTATAATGTTATAACCACGGAGATAACTTGAGATAACAATGTTATGGCTGGAATTCTTGGATCTTGGCATCTTGGCATCTTGGCATATCTCTTGGCACCGCTTGGCACCGCCACATGACGTCAAAGGCCGGGCCTCACGCTTGCGACGCTCTTCTTCTGCGCGCTGCCTTGCCAACTCCTTTGCAGCGCTGCGCTTGAGCTTGTTCGCGACACGGACAGAGAGAAGGCAAACTTAGGCGAAGATGTAAAATAATGTAAAATAATGTAAAACATCTAAAGGGGGACTTGAGAAGCTCCAGAGCAAACAGCTACACAAGAATTGAACAAAAAGAGAAAAGATTGTATTAGTTGACACTGACACTCACATTCCCGTCTCCTTTTTTTACATTCCCTACTTACCAACAGGCGTAAGTAGCGATGAGATTGATGAGATGCAACACCCCCTTCGAAGTAAAACCCAAACGCTCGCCCATTCCAAAGTACTGAAGCACATCTCTTGGACTTAGACAGAAAAGGGGGAAATAGACGTCAAATCGTGTGTTCCAGTTGCCAAAGATTACAGTATATAATTGTTCAAACTCATGGAAGTTACCAAGCGCGAGCGCAGCTGCCTTTCTGTTCAGTGTTTCTTCCGACTGGCAAGAAATTCCAAGAGAATTGCAAAGCTCTGAACTCCTCTGCACGTCGACGGTTCTCCTCCTCCATTCGCTTCTGGTCCTTTATTGCAAGCAAGATTCAGAAAGAGCTCAAGAAAATAAAATAGTGCGAAGCTTCAAAATTTGTTGCCCAGAACCTTTGATTCACAGATTATCCGTGATTATCTTTCGAGAATTTCACTCTTCCAACGGGGCCTTTGGCAACTTTGACCGAGCTCGGCACTGCGAGAAGTCTTTCTTGTGCCAAGCGCTGCTCCTGTTGTTTCGTGCGGCTTTCGTGCGGCTTTCCCGAGCCATACACATTGCGACCAAAGAGACGTGCCAGACGTGCCAGACGTGTCGGACGTGTCGGACGTGTCGAGATTTGCCCCAACAAGCGGTGTCTATACAGGCATGTACCAATGGTACAGGTGTCAATCACAGGCATGTTTGTCAATGTTTCACAACATTCACACCTACTTTTAAGGCTGGGTCATCAATGAAACACGCTTGCAGCTTATGGTCTTTGGCATGATAAGAACCTCCGTTACAATGTGCTGGATATGTTTGAAGTGTTCTCCCGGCAGCTCTGAACCTCCGCGCTGGGAACTGCACTGACAGGACCTCATGGACATGGAGCTCCAAACTCAAGATCCAGCCGCAGTTGGAAGAAAGCTACTTCCAGGACCAACAATTCAACAATTCCATCTTTGAACCGCCAAGGCCAAATTGTTCCACAAAAATAAGGCATTTCTGTTTCCGAGACATCTTGACAACTGAAGACAAATTTGTAAGCAGGAGTCGGAGGTCCCTCCCTCTGCAGTTTGCAGACTCGAATGTGGTTTCGCCATGTTCTGCCATGTTTTGCCATGTTTCGCGTTTGGCCCTGTTGCTTACAAGGCTGCGCTGACCTCCGTAGCTTGTCTTCCCAGGTGGTGCAACCAAAGCTCCACCTCGTTGCAAGCTGTTGCAGCAATGCAGCATGTAATGCGTTCCCCTGGAAACTTTCCGGTGTCCAAACATGTCCAAAGTGTCGCTCATGTAATGCTCATGTAATGCTCATGTAATGCTCATTAAGTTTACAGCGGCCACTTTGCAGCTTAGCTACGTGGCTGCCCAGGCGGTGGGGGGCGGGCCTCAGAAAGCTACACAAGGAGCCCAGCAGATCCAACAAATATTTGTCGGTGTTGTATGAACGTATGCGTGCAAGGGCCAGCATCATTGTGTTTTTCAATTTTTGGGTAAGAATAAGATAAGATAAGATAAGAAAAGAAAATAATAGATAGATAGCTAGATAGATAAATGGACATATAGAAAGACAAATGGATAGAAAAATACAGAGATATACAGAGACATACAGAGATATACAGAGATATACACACGACAGATGGACAGAGGGACAGGCAGACAAGCGGACAAACGGACAAATGGAAAAAAAACAAATAAATCAGTGATAAATGCACGTGATAGAGAGTTGTCGTTTACCTTCTGCCTCGCTCGTCTGGATGTTCATGGTTGCAAAACGTCTGTACAGCACATTGGAATCCGAACAAATTCTTTTTGTCCTTCCAACTACTGTGGTTCAACTCAACCCATATAATTACAATAGGTAGGCTGCAGTTTCTGAAAGCCCAAAAAACATTGTTTGTAAAAGAGTCTGGAGTCGAGTCTGTTTTGACATTCCCAGAGCACGGATGACAGAACAAGCAAACCTTGAAGAAGCAGCATAAAACCGAACGAACAGTCTCTGCTTCCAGATGCACTACTGCTGCCACCATCTGAGTTTAGATACTGCTATTGATGCTGATCCAGTTTCTGGTAGGCGATGAAGATTGTCTTCCATCCTTTCCTGCGACCGTTCAATTCCCACGAACTTTGGTTCCAATGTCATTCCGGGGTTGCTACTTCAAAAGGTGAACTTCTTTGAATCTGCTGCAATATGTCTACGTGTATATTATATATATATATAGTCGGGGACGCCTTGTAAGCAGAGACTGATCTGCTTACTGCATCTGCCAGAGGCCAAAATCAGGCAAATAAGAAATGACCTAAGTAAGGCCTAAGTACAAACACCTGTAGTAAGCAGAT
>Ga0126342_10022817_pt1 | contig 10294 bp, 15 predicted proteins | sample Cyp1metagenome_FD_92528 | JGI IMG/M metagenome (GOLD analysis project Ga0126342, IMG submission 92528) | Coral microbial communities from Lord Howe Island, Old Settlement Bay, Australia - Cyphastrea 1 metagenome | ecosystem: Host-associated > Invertebrates > Cnidaria > Coral ... | reverse complement strand
CCTCACATGGAGGCGCTGCATCGTCTGGCTCAGCAGGAGCCTCTGCAGTGCGCGGAGCAGCGGCCACAGCAGAGGCAGCCGTTCGACCACCTGCCACGGCTACAGCGTCAGCGCGCGACGTCCGCCCTGCTCGACCCGGACCCTCCGCGCGCTCTGTCTTCGGCCGCTCCGGAGCCGGCGGAACATCCGCACTTGGCGGATATGGTACGTCCGCTGGCGCTCGACCGCGCGCACGCGGTGCGCGCTCTGAGCTCGACTCGGACGGCGGCGTGTTCGGCACATGCGCCCGGCTCTTGGCCGCTGTGCCCACCACCCTCGGAGGAGTCCTTGGTGGTGCCGCAGACGCTGGTGCTGGTGCGTGCTCCTCCTCTTCATCTGTCACATAGGAGTACTCACTTGGCTCACGCTTGGTCTCCTTCGGCGGCATCAGTCACCTCCAGGGGCACGGGCAACCCGATATAGACGCAGACCAATTGGTTATAGTCTATATAAATGTATCTATATATTTTATCCATATATAGGTTCGACATTCTTAGATTGTCTCCTTTGTACATGCCCTCACCCTGGCCTCTGTACGCGCACGCTTTATCCGCGACAAGCGGAAGCAGCCCGTCCCCGTTGCAGCTAGAGCCTCACAGTTCCTACAGAAACCACATTCAGAACCACAACGAGACCAAACCGAAGACAAGTCAACCGAGACAGGACCATGCCAACCAAGCACCGGAGACAACACAGGCATGACAGACCCACGACCCTCAGCGTGAAAGCTGCAACGCAATCTTTTTCTCCTCCTCTTCATGCATGGTGCACGTCAAAGAGTAAAACCTCGACCGGCCCAGCAACTAGGTGTACAAAAAGTGTACCTGCACTTGGAACACCCATTCTTATACTTCCGCTTCAAATCCTCTGGGATTTTCCGTAGGAGCTGTTGGCGCTTAGCCTCGCGACTCAGTGGCGCGGCAGCCGCCGGTCGCTTCAGCCCCCGCCGGCACGTAGCCGGCCTCTTTGCCACCAGCGAGGCCGCTGGCCTCTTCGCAATGGCCTTCGCCCCCTTGCGCCCACTAGGCGTTGCCTTCTCCGTCGGGTTCTTTTCCTCTGGCAACCTAGTCTTCAAGGCAGCCAGTTGCTGCGCTACCGTCAACGGTTGCTTCTCTACCGTCTCCACGTGGGAAGCTGCTTGAGCTCGTGGGTCACTGGATCCATCCACCGTGCCATCTTCCAAAGCCAACATGGGCCTTTTCATTTCACACGCAGATCCCGTAGATCGCGTCGATGCATCCACCGTCTCTCGTAGAGTTTCAGGACGCAAGCGCGAACATGCCTCGACCACTTTCACCACAGCATCCACTGAAACCACGTCGGTTGAATGCGCGGCTTGCGCGCTCTGAGCGGCTGCTTGTGGCAGCAGCATCTTGTTATCCTTTCGCAACGGATACGTTCTCACAAACTGCACAATCGCAGCAGCTGATGGCTCAGTTAACACAGCTGGCTTTCCCGTAGGAAACAGCTTTTGCCGCACATCTTTTGGCAAGTCTTGCCACGACATGGGTAGCTCCGGAAGCCCTTGGCCACCAAACGCCGCTGCTGCCAAAAACTTGGTCACCAGAGGTTTTTTGCTCACGTAGAACTGATACTGGTTCTGTGGTGACATCTTTTCTACCAAGCGCCAATTCGCCAAGACCAAAAGCATAGCCTTGGAAGCTTCGCTCGCATTTTTCAGCGTCAACCTTGCCGCATGAGAACACAACTTCTGCAGAACGACATCCCGATCCACTTCTTCATCGACGAAAACCATGGTGGCCAACTCCTCTGTCAAGTAGTATGGCAACATGAGGAAGTCCTGCAAGATATAACACGAATGGAATCCTCCTCTAGCGCCTTTGTCTTTGCGGCCACAGCCTCTTGGAACTCCGCCACTTGAGCTGCTGTCCAAAGCTCATTGTCAAGGGCCGCCAGCCACTCTGCCGCTTGGGCAGCCGTCAGCGTGGAAAGCTTCCCCAACGCATGACACACTCCACGCCATTGTTTCTCACGTATTTCTGAGAAACTTCCCAGCGACACGATTCCACGTAGGAACCGCTGTGCCGCTTCAATCTGCTTCAACGAAGCAGCCATGGCCCACACAACTCACACAAGCCAAAACCTGCGAAAACAGCCATTTTTTTTTACAAATTTCATTTCCCTTACAAAAATATGTTTTTTTTTCAAAAAGCTAAGTCGTACCTAAGTTAGCGCTAACTTTTTTCGAATCATACATGATAACTTAGCTTTCACTTATAACTATCCCTAAATCACGTCTAAATCATCAAAAAAATGATACCGCTTAGCTCCCACTTAGCCAGTTATCTTACCACTTAGCCCTGACGTAACCTAGGTACAAAAAACTTACCCTGCACTTATAAGTCACCTAACTCAAAGAGGGTCCCAAGTATACATATTATTTACATATAGACAGCAAATATATATATATATATATATATTATATAGCCATTGGGGGTGAAACAAACTTTAACACTGAAACCCGAAAAACCGAAAAAAACTAAGTAGCTTAGGGTTTTTTTCGGTTTTCCAGATCCCGATAAACCCTAAAATGGGGATTCTCCATCCATGCTTTCCAGGTCCCGATAAACCCTAAACTGGTGATTCTTTTTGGTTTTCCAGGTGCCGAGAAACCTTCAACTGGTGATTACTGCTTCTATATTCTTTTCATGTGGATTTTTTTATTCACCCAGTATACGAAGCGGGATGCAGTTCTGAAGAATCCCCTGCAAAATTGAAAATGGAATGCAGCGCTAAAGTTCGGCATTGAAGCTAAACAAGTATATTGTATTTCAGAAGGGCTTTAGCCAAGGCACCACATATTCATGCAAAACCTTCCGGACAGACGCTGCACCTGCGCAGGGCAAGAGTCCTATGGAAGGTTGTTTTTTTTGTCGTGCGCCAAGGAATTTCAGTGAAAAAGAAAATAAGCCGCGCGATTCTTTTATAGTCCGTTTCCAGCCAAGGTCGCAGCACATTCAAGGCTGCTGCTGGGCCACACCACGCAGACCGTACCTCAATGCTTCGATTGAAGTAAGGCATTGCAACCCCAAGACTTTCACTAAAAAAGCGTTCTTTTGCAAGGGCCCCAAATAAGTTTGCTGCCCACCTTTTCATTTTGTGCACGTGACTATCATACATAAATAAATACATAAATAAACAAATAAAAAAAAAATATATATAAATATATTAAAAACACAGGGTACGTGCAGGAATGTATGTGAAGCGAGCAAGTGCGCGCCTTTGTACGTGCATGCGATTGTCTCAATGCGTGCACATATCATGATGTATCTATGTTTATACAACATGTATGTGTATGTATGTGCGCATGTGCGTATGTATGTGTGTGTGTGACTAAAGTGTGTATCTGTGTGTGTGTGGGTGTATGTGCATCTATATGTATGTAGGTATGGAAGTACCTAGGATTCAGGTAAGGAAGGATCTCTGTATGAAAATGTGGTGCATGTATATATGTATATAGGAATGTCTTATAGTTGTTGTATGTATATTATCACTTAGCTCGGACTCTTAAGCAGCACCTCAGAAGCCAGTGCAACTTACCAAAACATTGGGACCCTACCATTCTACTCTTCCTCCTCTTTCGGAGGGGTAAGGTCAGCATCCTTACCTCTTTTGGCCTTAGCCTTTGCCGCCCCTTTGGGCTTCGGAATGTGCACCTTCACGGCGCTCACCTGGTTGGTGAAGCGAACGCAGTTCTCGCGGATCTCAGCCGCCAAAGTACCAAAAGCTGACTTGTGACCAGGGTTCCTCTCATTCACCTGCTGCTCCTTCTCGCAGATCGACTTGTAGTTGTTCGTCAAGGCACCTGATGGATGGGTGCTATGAAGGACATGGATGTCAGAATAGGAGGAAACAATGAGAGGACAACTTTAACTTTTACCTTCCAAACAATCTCCGCATAGGTTTCGGTCGCTCAAATTCAGAAAAAGCAGGTTCAATTTCGAGGCGCGGTTGGTTTCTTCAAGTGCTGCCCACTCTTCCCTCAGATGCATGGAGCTAGTACACCAACCGAAAAACAAGGGCAGATAAAACAAATAGCAATTCAAAACACAAGGCGCGACTTGATTGATCCGAGGTTCTTGCCAGTCTGGCTCTGCAAGGCTTGCCATTTTTCATGGAGTTCTCGGAACATGGTCTTCCGATTGAGGCATGCCTTCTTGTACTTTGAGACAAACTCCTGCAAAGGCTCGTCGCCTTCGATCGAGGGGAACGGATCTGACTTCTTCCCCTTGGGCTTGGCCGGTGTTTCTGTGCTGTCATCACCACCTCCGTCCTCTATTTCCATCAAATCTCCAAGCCCCAAGTCGAAGCCCTCCGAGAAGGCGCCAACTCCGCTCATGAGCTCCTCCAGTTCGCGAATTTTTTCACTGCCTTGCCTTGGTGGTTCGAAATTTGGCTTGAGGATGGCAGAGCAGCGACCATTTGAAAAACAAAAGTATCAAGAACCATTGAATTTCAAACGGAAACCCTGCACTTGTTCAATCCAAGTTGCTCAACCTTGTCTGAAGTCAAAACAAGGTATTTCAGTTTCTTCTCGTAAGGGCACTGTTTGGTCAACTTCTTCGCCTTGCAGTGCTCCACAGCACCTTTGATTTTTGTCCTCAGCAAGTATCATTGGTGAGAAGGGTCATGGGGCGTTACGGCATCTAAATATAGACATATCTATAATTAATTAGGAAATATCATTTCGGTAAGATCCATATGTAAATATATATAAATATATAGTTATCCAGTGGTGAAACAACAAGCACTCAGTGGTGACAATGGCCTATAACAATTACTCACGCAGAGGCAACAACTAACCAAGGAGAAACAATCCGTTTTTCTGGTGAAAAGCCGACTGCTTCAACCAAAATGATGCAAGTGATCCTATATGCGTATAATTTCCTGCAGTTGTTTGGGGCCCGCAGGAGCAGCCCACCACCAAAACCACCATTCAACTTTTCAAACAAAACATCGCCCTTGATGCCGTGATTCTCATTCCATTTCTTGTCACTGGCCAACTCGTCCTCTGTCAGCCACTCATACCCACGAAGGCTAGTTCGCCAATCTCGGGAAGCCTGACGAATTTTGATGAAGGCATCCAGTCGCAAGGTATTGGTGTTGTAATCACCGCCTGGGACGTAGACCTTGTTCACAAAAGCGGTCAGCAGCTTGCACCGGACAGCCCCACCTGCACGCCATTCCTCAATCACCTCCGGGGAAACCGACGCTTTCCCTGCTTCAGCAGATTTCACAAGCCTGTTGAGGAATGCCCAAGCATCTGGGTGAGTCATGGAGTTGCAGTTTGCAGGAGTCTGCAGCTGCCTGGACACAGAGGCAATGGCTCAGGCGGTTCCGGTCCCTGAGGTTTCTGCTTAAAGAGTCACTATAGAGCTCAGTGTCTGTGCGCCCAAACAGAAACCAGTCCAGTGTGTGTGTGTGTGTCTTGGATGCATGTATGCATATAGGCATGTAAATATGTATATGCGCAATGTTGCGCAGTAGTGCACTGCGGTGGCAAGGTGCTGGATGGGAATATGTTGTAATGTAACATTATCTGAAGAAATGCACTGTACTGTCATGTTGCGATGGCATGACAAGCATGTAAGGTATGTGTAGAGGCATGCATATGTCATTTATCTGTATGTATGTGTACCCATGTGTATGTCAAGTAGTGCAATGTAATGGAACGAATGAAACGTAACATAAGGTAACATTATGTGTGTATGTTTATATGTGTGTTTGTCTGTGTATGTATGTATGCATGCATGCATGCATGCATGTATGTATGTATGTATGCATGCATGTATGTATGTATGTATGTACATGCGTAGGTAGGTATGTACGTACGTACGTATGTATGTAGGTATGTATGTAGATATGCATGTAGGTATGTATGTGTGTCTGGGTATTTGTGAAATATATAAATAAGTTTGTGTGTGTTTGTGTGGTGCACGCGTGGGTGTGGAGGGGCGCTTTGCAGGCACGCAATTTTACAATATTCAGTGCGCTCAAGCATTCCCAACTTTATAGTTCCATCGCCGCAGGAAAAAAAAACAACGCATTCACAAATGGGGCCAAGTGCGATCGTTTCGTGCTTATAATGAAAACGCTATTGGTCATTCGAATGTTTTTTCGGTGAAGGGACCAATGTCAAAAATAGGAGTGCCTTATAGAAGTCTTCCATTCGTGCACGAGCCAGATTTAAAGGCAACCCAATCTGCAGACAGGTTACGGAGTTGGAGGCATCTGCGGCACAACCTGAGCATTCTGAGGTGTGACAGGTGCAGGCGCGAGAGGTGCAGGCATCTTTGGTGTCATTGGTGTTGCCTGCCCTGGCGGTGGGCTTGGGCTAAGGCCTGGTGGTGGGCAAGGGGGCATTCCCTTTGCCGTGCAACCCATCTCCATGTCCGAAGTTGGAGTCGAAGCACCACTGCCTGGGCGAAGCAAAGGGCCAGCTTTCACCGGAGACTGCAACCACAAGCCAGATTCCACTGGGCCAGGAGTCCAAGGTGGCATCTTGCACGTCGGGGCTGGTGGCGGAGCCTGAGGAGAGGGGGGGCCCATTGGCTGGGTAGCTGCAACAGCCTTGGGCACTGTGGTGACTGTGGCAAGTGCTGGGCTGGGGGGAGTCAGCAAAGCTTCCTCTGGCTGTTTTGGTACCCGCTGCTGTGCGAGCTGCTCTGACAGGTGCTGGTTTGAAGCTCGAAGCGCTGCCAGTTGCTGCAAAGCTTCCTCCAGGCGCCGGCGGTCCTCTGCATTCTGCAACTTCTGCTTTTCACACACCTCCATGCTACTTTCAGGTTTGGAAGGCTCTGCACGCCCTAGCCCATCACCATTGTATGCTGCTTCCGTGCTTGTAGCTTCCATGCTTGCAGCTGCCAGTGCTGCGCGGGTCTTTTCAGTTTGCTGCTGCTCGGCTGTGTTCCCATGTCCTGGCAAACTTTGGCATGGCTGTGGAGCTGCTCCTGGCGGCAGCACATGGTCAAGGTGTGGAGGTGTCGCATGCTGTGAGGCTAGCCATGTCTGGCCATGCAAGGAAGGCAAGGGCACCTGCGGGGCAAGGCCAGGGGGTGGCAGCGATGGCACGGCTGCAGGAAATTGCCATGTTTGGCCATCATGGGCTTGCCATGTTTGGCGAGGCGGGGCTTGCGAAGGCATGGGCACCTCCTCATTTGCTGCAGCTTGCTGGCTTGGGTCTGGCACAAAGACTGGTACTGGTGTCTCTGTGCCTTTGGCACACGCGTGACCTTGTTCTGGGGCTCCTGTCGGCATGGCCGGACCTTCAGGTGCGCCTGGCCGAGGTGGCTGCACATAACCTTGTTCTGGGGCTCTTGCTGGCATGACGTGACTTCCAGCTGCAGTGAAGAAGGTATTTTCGTGGGGTGGCACATGACCTTGTTCTGGACCTCCTGTTGCTTTGGCCAGACCTGCAGCCTCGTAGCCTGGAGGAGGTTGCATTTCCACACAACCATATTCTGGGGCTCCTGTGCGCATGGCCAGACCTGCACGGCTTGGAGGAGGCTGCATTTCCACATGTTCTTGGGCTCCTGTGGGCATGGCCAGGCCTGAACGGTTTGGAGGAGGCTGCATTTCCACATGTTTTGGGGCTGCTGTGGGTATGGCCAGACCTGCAGTCTTGTAGGCTGGAGGCTGCATTTCCACATGGCCATGTTGTGGGGCTCCTGTGGGCATGGCTAGGCTTCCAGGCACAACGGCACCTGTGTCATAGGTTGGAGCTGCCTGCGCTGGCATTGGGTGGCCCATAGAAGCTGGGCCTTGTGGCATCTCTGCATTCTGAGCCTTGTCCAATTGCTGCCGCAACTTTTGGGAAGCTCCATCCGACCGCAGCAGAAAATTTTCATGCTTAGCAGCGGATCTCTCCTCCAAACCCATGAGGCGCACCCTTTGCTTTCGGATCTCTTCCTCTTGCTGTTCCAACGCAGCCATAGCTGCTGCACGTTCTGCCTTCTTCTCTTCTCGTCTTTTTTCCCGAGCTGCTCTGACATGTTCTTCGCGCACCATCTCTTCATATGTTGCACGTTGGGCCTCTGCATTGGCCAGCAGGAATTGTGCTCTTTCTGCTGCTGCTTTCTCTCCTTCACATCCACCACGGTATTTCTCAGACCAGTTGCGTTGCCAAGCCAACGCTTCTGCTTGAGCTGCTGCTGCTGCTGCTGCTGGCGCTTCAACTCCTCTGGCACTTTGCCGATCTAACTCCTTCTGCACTTGAATTGCTTCAAGCTGAGACCGAGTGCGCATTTCCTCTTCTGAGGGCACCCTCTCTGCTAAACGCGCCGCCTTGACTGCAGGCTCAGCTCTTCCACCGCAATCTTCGAACTCTTGCTTCACCTGCCAGGTTTGCGATTGAAAACGTATAGATGTAGAGGTGGAGGTGGTGGTGGTGATGGTGGTGGTGGCGGTGATGGTGATGGTGATGGTGATGGTGGTGGCAGTGGTAGTTTGTAGATAGCGGTAGTTAGAAGTAGTTGGAAGTAGTTAGTAGTAGTTAGCAGTAGTTATTATAGTATTTTATGAAAGGTTAGTAGTAGTTGGCAGTAGTTTGTAATAGTATGTCGTTTGAAAAGGTTTGTAGTAGCTACTTTAGTAGTTAGTAGCTAGCATGTAGCAGGTAGCAGGTGGCAGTGCTAGCGGCAGTAGTAGTAGTAGTAGTAGTAGTAGCAGGAGTAGTAGTAGTAGTAGTAGTAGTAGTAGTAGTAGTAGTAATAGTAGTGGTAGTGGTAGTGGTAGTGGTGGTGGTGGTGGTGGTAGTGGTGGTGGTAGTAGTAGTAGTAGTAGTAGCAGTAGTAGTAGTAGTCAGTAGTAGGAGTAGGAGTAGGAGTAGGAGCAGGAGTGCTGGTAGGAGTACTAGTAGGAGTAGGAGTAGGAGTAGGAGTAGTAGTAGTAGTAGCAGTAGTAGTAGTTGTTGTTGTTGTTGCTGTTGTTGTTGCAGTTGTAGTTGTAGTTGTAGTAGTAGCAGCAGCAGCAGTAGTAGTAGTAGTAGCAGTAGTCGTAGTAGTAAGTAGTAGTAGTAATAGTAGTAGTAGTAGTAGACGTAGGGGTTGACGTAGGGGTTGACGTAGGGGGTAGGGGTTGACGTAGACGTAGATGTAGGTGTAGATGTAGATGTTGTTGTTGTTATTATTATTGTTGCTGTTGCTCTTGTAGCTGTAGTTGTAGTCGCAGTTGTAAGTTTAGTTTTAGTATCAGTATCAGTGGTATCAGTAGTATCAGTAGTATCAGTAGTATCAGTAGTATCAGTAGTATCAGTAGTATCAGTAGTATCAGTAGTAGTAGTAGTGGTAGTAGTAGTAGTAGTAGCAGTAGCAGTAGTAGAAGTAGAAGTAGAAGTAGAAGTAGTAGTAGTAGTAGTAGTAGCAGTAGTAGTAGCAGGAGTAGTAGCAGTAGTAGTAGTAGTAGCAGGAGTAGTAGTAGTAGTAGTAGTAGTAGTAGTAGTAATAGTAGTGGTAGTGGTAGTGGTGGTAGTGGTGGTGGTAGTGGTGGTAGTAGTAGTAGCAGTAGTAGTAGTAGTAGTACTAGTAGTACTAGTAGTACTAGTAGTACTAGTAGTACTAGTAGTACTAGGAGTAGGAGTAGTAGGAGTAGGAGTAGGAGTAGGAGTTGGAGTAGTAGTAGTAGGAGTAGTATTAGTAGTTAGTAGTTAGTAGACATGCATGACAATAGGTTGAAGACTGAAATGTTTATCTTACATGACAAGTAATGCCGTGAAGGAATGTAACAAGAAATTGAAACAACACCTTCCCCGTTGATAGTGAATACTGGCTAAGTGCTGCCACCAAAATGAATGAATATACAACAAAATCATGTCAAATCCTTTGGAATATCAGATAATTGTTCGCAAACGCAAACAATTATCTGATATTCCTTTTTTTCTGGGGTGTAACCGGCAAGGTTAAGAGCAACCGCATGGACCCTGATTTCAATACACCAAAGATTTAAACATTGCCGTTTTGATTTCACATAAGAACTAAACAAAGTATGATTGATTCATGTCCTTTGGAATGCAACATAGACGTTCGCAAATGCGCAAAAATATCGGATTTTTTCCAAACAATACTTGGTGGTCGGTTTTGGTTTACAGCACTTGCAAGTAACTTGTAACCTAGTAGTAAGGTAGTTACAACCCTAGTGTATCTAAGCTAAGTAAACTAAGTTTGTATCTTATTTTACGGTAGTTGTAAGTAGTTACCAAAGATAAACTAGATGGTAAGTTTTTTTAAGTTATTTTGTT
>Ga0126342_10022816_pt1 | contig 10295 bp, 8 predicted proteins | sample Cyp1metagenome_FD_92528 | JGI IMG/M metagenome (GOLD analysis project Ga0126342, IMG submission 92528) | Coral microbial communities from Lord Howe Island, Old Settlement Bay, Australia - Cyphastrea 1 metagenome | ecosystem: Host-associated > Invertebrates > Cnidaria > Coral ... | reverse complement strand
GTTTTCAATGGTTGGCAAGCAATCATGTCATTGGGGTCCAGGCCTGCTGGGCGGCCCACAACTTCTATGATGCCAGCTTTTGAATCTGCTAGGTCGGCAAAAGCCGCCAGCTTCAAAATTTTGTTTCTCACTAGAAATTTCGCCACGTCCTCTGTGACCCCTGCATCTAGCAGGCAATCGTGCAAGTCCTCAGTCAGGTGCTGCGTCACATCTGCACTGTACGATGTCATGGCTCGCCAAAACTTGCAGCCGTTAGAAGGAAAAACAAAAAAACATGGAAAATGACATCCGCAGGCTCGCTTCAAAAATGTGGCATCCAATCCTCCACCTACTTCAAATGATCAAAGCTGGACGCGTTGTTTGGCGTTTTGTGTTTCATGGTGCTGTCATGCGTCACCGTGGACCTGCTGGAGCAATAAATAAAGATTACTTCTGGCCATCCGCACGCGGTATCGCACTGAGCAATCACTTTAGCAAGGACAAAGATAAGGTTCTACTTACAATTTACGCTGGGAAGGAGGAAAGCTGGATGATGGATGTTTAGGAGGAGGCGGAGAGACTCTGCACGTATGTGTTTTGCTACATGCTCAAGATGCTTGACAGCTTCCAGCGAGCGTCAGCTTTTTTTTTTCAATGATTGGGTTCAGTCCGCGGATGCGCTTCCGGATGTGTCACTGCCTGTACTTGACGTGCTTGAGGACGTTTCAGAACTGTCCTCACTCACCTGGACATCCTCCCATTTTGGGTATTCCATTTGCAAATTGCGCGCGAAGCACCGCACACATTTCACATATAAGTGCATATGTTCTTCTTTCTCAATGGTTCTTTCATAGTGATGCAAACTGGGGTCTTTCACGTTTTGGCAAGGAGGATCCCGGTGCACAACAGCTGTGCGATGGTTGATGATGACCGGGGGTTCATCCGTAGAGCTGGGCGCAGCCTTTGGCTTTCTCTTTGTTGGGATGTCTTGCTCTAACAGCGAAGCGCTTTTTGCTGCATTTGCCCTTGACACCAGATCTTGCTTGTCAGCATCAAGAGCGGGTAGCTCAAAGTCATGCCCAGGCACAAAACCGGTGGCGAGTTTTTCCCACAATGTTTGTTTTGCTGCTAATTCTGCACAGCATCGGCTTTGGTCATACCGCACTGGCATGCCACTGGCTGGACCCCAGCGTCCAAGGCTTCGGCGCTGTTCCATGGTGAACCCCGCCTGGCCTGCAATGCCACAAATAAAGAAACGTGGGCTGTGCAGGGTGTAGTATTCATTGTGCCCTGCAAATTTGTGGGCCCACCCCATGGCCATGAGGCAGTTAGAGTAGCTGCCATGTCGGATGGGGCTGCAAAAGTTGAGGCCATCTTGGTCCAGGAACATGGCAGGCCATACCCAATCTCGAGGTTGTCCTTGCACAGTTTGAGGCAAGGATTCTTGCAGCAACTTGAAAAACTTTCCACCCCAGTCATAGTCATCCCAGGTTCGGCGAAGTGCCGCCCAGGGTGTTGGCTGTGCTTTCCCTTTTGAGCGCCATGTGGTACCATGCAGTGCATCCCTTCCCAGCTGCAGGTTGACGCTGCGATCTAAATCAGAGAACCTAAGACACGCAAAGGCCAAGCAAAGAAAGAACAGGATTGCGAACGCTGGAGCGCTCGCGTCTTCTACCATTTCCAGTGCATGCAGTAGGTCTAGGCAAACCTCGTAGGTGTATGGCGTGGCCTGCGTGCGCAGGACACTGGCCTGTCTTGCAGAGCACGCCGCAACAGCAACTACGGCAGGATCCTTGAGCTGCCACGGCAGTTGCAGTGCAGATTGTAGCCATTCCATAGCACTGAGTAAAGACTTTGGGACTGAAAGCCTGCCGTGGCTGGCATCCCGCAAGAAAAATGCTATCTCCATGGTGTTCAGTTGCCATGGGCTCAAGCCTTTTGATGTGGCCCAGGTGCGCAGGCGAGCAATTGCGCGGATATTGTGCATAAGTGTGCTGGCCACCCGTGCTTTGTGCAAGAATAAAGTTCGCAGAATTGCTACTTGTTCGCTCTGTGGGATCACAGAGGTTCGCAGCTGAAGCAGCCTCTGACTACTGTCAGTGCCTATGTCATCAGCCAAAGAAAGTGCTAGTTGCAGAGCTTCTTCTAACTTGGCTTCTTCAGCGCAGGCAGCTGGTGTATCTCGACCCCTCAGGCTCTGGTTAGCCCTGCGTCGCTTGCCGGGCTGAGGCCAAGCTGGGGCTTGAGTTGACCACTGTTGTGTCACTTGTCGTCCCGCTTTCGCTTTGCCATATCTTGCAGCGACTGTTGCAATCTTTGCCAGTGCGGCAATCACTGTTTCTGCTTCTCGAGAGGCAGCTTGCCAGAGGGTCTGGAGCAGCTGTGGTTGGATTTCTGGATCATGTATTGTTGCAGCATGAACAAACTCATTGTCTGTGTCCCAGAACATTTGAACAGTCAAGATGCTCACCATGCCAATGGTGAGTGCTACTGCCGCCACTTTCTCAAAAACATCTGCCTTTTCATTGGTGACTTCTCGCAAAACCCTGCGCAACCGCGGTGTCAGTTCTCCATCTCTTTGAGACATTGGAGGTGTAATGGGGTCGGTGGTGGGTTTCTTCTTGAACCACTGGGTGGCGGCATGCGTGTTCCGTTGCGTCTTAAGTTTCAACCCTCCTAAGCCGTGACCCTCCAAACCACTGTAGTAGGGATACATCTATCTATGTATTGTCTATCTATCTATGTATATCTATCTATGTAAATCTATCTATGTAATTCTATCTATGTATATCTATCTATGTATATCTATCTATGTATGTATACCTATGTATGTGTATGTATATGTATGTATTTGTATGTATGTGTATGTATGTGTATGTATGTGTATGTGTGTGTGTATATGTGTGTATGTGTGTGTGTATGTGTGTGTATTTATGTGTATGTATGTGTATGTATGTGTATGTATGTGTATGTATGTGTATGTATATGTATGCGTATGTATGTGTATGTATGGGTATGTATGGGTATGTATGCGTATGTATGTGTATGTATGTGTATGTATGTGTATGTATGTGTATGTTTGTGTATGTGTATGCACGTGTATGTATGTGTATGTATGTGTATGTTTGTGTATGTGTATGTATGTATATGTATGTGTATATATGTGTATGTATCTGTATGTATGTGTATGAATGCGTATGTATGTGTATGTATGTGTATGTATGTGTATGTTTGTGTATGTGTATGTATGTTTTTGTTTTTTGTATATTTTGTTATGTATGTGTGTGTATGTGTATGTATGTATGCATGTATGTATGTATGTGTGTATGTATTTATTGTAACGTAAGGTAATGTAATGTAATGTAATGTAATGTGTGCATGTATTTATTGAAATGTAATGTAATGTAGTGTAATGTATGTAATGTATGTAATGTATGCAATGTATGCAATGTATGCAATGTATGTAATGTATGTAATGTGTGTAATGTATGTAATGTATGTAATGTGTGTAATGTATGTAATGTATGTATTGTAATGTAATGTAATGTAGTGTAGTGTAATGTAATGTAGTGGAATGTGATGTGATGTGATGTAATGTATGTATGTATGTTTTGTTATATTATATTATATTTATATCATATTATTTTATATTATACTATACTATACTATATTATACTATACTATACTAAATTATATTATATTATATTATATTATATTTTATTATATTATCTTACATATAGGGAATCTCTTGAATTCATCTTTTTTGGGAGCCCTGTGATTGGATGGTTCTGAACCCTGGCCCAGCCTGTTGATGTCCTCTAGTCCCTGGAGAACCCGAGGATCCTGATTTGTCGAGGTCAGCTCGATGAGTAAGCAGTGGGATTAGCGGTACCTTTTTCTTTGACATAGCCATGGAAAATCACAATTTTTAATAAGTAAACCATCCATTTTCATGGGCCATCTATACCATGGCTATGTTAAATAACAAGAGGGTTTTTTATTTGGTGTATCAATTTATCTTCTGGTGGCCGATTCCTTTCACTGGTCATGCCAAGTTGAGCTCCAAAGACCTGCAAAGCATGCCTGCAGAGCTACTGGGAGCTACCGGAGGTCACGGGTTACATCAACCGCAACCATCAATAGGTCAGCGAAGTCTGCCGGACCCACGTTGCTGCATAACCATCCAAAAAAAGTACCAAACTAATGTCGTAAAGGCAGTGCAATAAATCTCAACGTGCGGATGGTTTAATAGTCTATACAACTCATTTCTGGTAACATTGTGGATGGTTTACGGTTTTGAGTTTACCACATTTATTCGTCCATTCTCCCTACTATCAAATACTCCCTAGAATCCTAGAACCCCTGGTTGAGTACTGGCACCCACTCCTCCGACGCCGCTGTCATTCGCATCATCATCTCCCTGTAGCCCTGAGCCGGGAAGACACCAGACTTTCAATTTTTGGGGGGGGCCAAAAGCCTGGACAAAACTAGACAAACTCTTGATGCATATGCATATAACCCTGGAAGTCCAATGTCGAAGTTTACCTACTCATTTTGTGTAATTAATGTCGATGTTTACTCATCAATGTCGATGTTTACCCTTGAGACATGTGGTGCGACGAATTTCTCAAACTTTTCTACTGCTGCCGGATCTCTTTCTTGGACATGCCTGATTAGTCAAACTCATGCGATATCACTTTGAATCACATGTGACACAGATTTTCCCAAAGGATTTTGTTTTGTTTTCACTCAACGATACATATATGTTTGCATGAGAGCGGGTGTTTTGCCCTAGATCCCCCAAACTCAATCTTGGAAACAAAAGACACCATGGGAGAGGTGTTTTAACAAATACCAGTCAAGAAATTTGGACGCGGTTGGCATCTGGATGACCAGACTGGTTAATTAAACAAACAAGAAAAAAGCATTATCTTCTAGGGGTGGCATGGGGTGGCTCTTTTCCTAAGGTAAACATGGTATTTCACGGGTAAACACCACGGGTACTTCACGCTATTTCAGGCTAGGATTTTTTGGGTTTGTCTGGTCCTCCAGTGGCCACACTGAGTTCCCGATTTCTTGGGGCATTAATTCATATCAATCTGTAACATGAGCTTCTGGGAGCGGCAAAAATTCAAAACCGTTTAAGGTCCCATGTTTTGTCCGGTCCGTAAACTCTGACAGTAAAAATGCAAATACTTGCAAGTATGGTTCCTTGATTTGTTTTCCGTCCGGAAATTCCATACTTTTTTCGGATCTTGTAGGGTCTCAAATTCAATTCCGAGGCCCCTAGACGTTGGGAAATTGGAATCATGAGAATATATTGGGAAATTGGAATGATAATAATATATATATATATATTATTTATATATATATATATATATTAATACATATATATATATATATGTGTGTGTGTATGATGATGATTTTGCACTTCCAAGGTCCAATGAATTCACAGGGGACTTCAACCTCTGTGGCCCTCACGTCCCAGTTCGGCTGGAGGTACCAAGGCCTTGGGTTTTTAGGGCGCTTGGCTGAGGGAAACCCCCCAAAGCAACACAAATTCACCATGAAAAAACGGTGGTTTAATGATGCTTAACCAACAACAATAAGGGATGTTTGGATTCGGTAAACTCTTCGCATGACGTATGTTTGTCCGATCCTGCCAGAAGCTGCTTGTCAGACCTATTTATGAACTTAAGTTCCAGGGATCGTGGTAATACCAACTTTATCAATTTTCGTAATTAACCTTCGAGTTGTGCAAGAAACTTTAAACTTTCGCTAGTGACAGGTATCCTGATTCTATAGGGTCAATTGGGATCTTCAACGGGTAGGATTGCTGCTTTGGCTTGAATGACCATTTGAGCCGTTGCCAAACCCCTCATAAATATGGTTCTATATATAAGTGTTCTTCTCTTTCGCCAGTCACTCCTTTCGCGAAATTTTTCGGGGTGTGGGTTGTTCTTTCGCGGCATCTCTATGTCTGGAATTACTTTCACCTGCTTTCGCGGAAAACTTCTTGAAAAGAAACCCGTTTTCCTTACTGAAATACATTGAAACGTTGGTTCCCAAGCATTCTTTCAACGGAATTTGTATTGCAGGAACAACGGTGGTATCATATAAACGCAGATTGACAGGTTCATCTCTGACCTAGGCGAAAACAAGCATTTGACATGAAGTCCTTTGCCCAAAACTCGTTTGCAAAATCCACTTACCAACCTTTCCCTGACCAAAGTCAAGGGTCGTCCCTGCATAACCGGAGCGTTCACGGATTTTCGGGTCACATCACGGAAATGTGTCAACAATTTGTCGATGTTTGGTTTGTATTGCTATATGGTTCCGTCAGGTGTCGAACACAGACATGTTGAAAATGTATGGGAATCTGCCATGGCTCATGTTTCCTGATTTTTTTTTCACGAGCTCTCGCGGAAGCAAATCTTCGCAAAAGCTTTGGCGAATCTTTCGCAGCTGTGGTTTTTCCTTTTGCGGGGCCATGTTACTTCAACGCCCCTGCAAATTATCTTTTGGATGCTGCTCATTAAAGTTTGTCTGAACAATTCTGAAAATAGGATCTCCCCTCATGATCTGAGCATGTTTCCCCTATTTTACCCATTGAAAATTGCCATTTGGGGGGTGTTCCGTATTTTCAGACAAAACCCATGTGTCATACCCTCTGGTAAACTAACAGTTTACTACTGAAAATGGCCATAGAAATAGTTGGTTTACCCATTCAAAACGTTGATTTTCCATAGTTTTTGTATGTTTACCAGACGGTACATTCCATCCAAACTCAGTTTGTGACTTCTGTGGAAGCACGCGGCGATAGACGTGGAGCTGGCGGGGAACGTTCGAGTCGCGGCACCAGTTAATGATATACAGTAATATGGCAATGTGGGAGTTTACCATCATATCATGATATATTGGGATACATATACATTTACATATACATCTACATCTACATGTACATCTACATATACACATATACACATATAGACGTATATACATATATACATATATACATATATACATATATACATATATACATATATACATATATACATATATACATATATACATATATGCATATATGCATGTATGCATATCGGAATATATACATATACATAAATATATGTGATATATTGTGATATATATATATATACATATATATACATATATATTCATATATATATATTCATATATATATATATATATATTCATATATATATGTGTGAATAGTTGTTTAGTTATTCATTTATTTGTGTATTTATCTATATAAATGGTACCATGATGGTGATATCATGTGATATGACCAACAAGATTATATGGGGTTGAGTTCTTGGGATTCCCATCAGAAGAATACCCATTTGGGCCGGGAACATCAACCCACAGGAGTTGTTGCTCAATGTCCTGGGGATGCCTTGACTGAAGGAATTTGGTATATCTCTTGATATCAGTTCCGCGGCCGCAAGGTGATCACCAATACCAATCAGATTCGGCTAGCAATGTTGGCCCATTCTGCAAGAAAGATCAGAAAAATGGGAATCAACACACAATCAGATTCTCTTGCAGGGCCAACCTTTAAAAAACCCTCAGCAAATCCCAAGTCCTCTGAGGGCCAAACTAAGAGACCCTGGAGCTGGCTTGTGAAAGCTGTTTGGTCAGCATGCCCACGAATCCCGCGCTTGGGATGTCGGTCCTGCCATGTCCCCCTTTTCCGGGTGATCTTCCTTTTTTAGGTATTACCCTCTGGTTATGACTAACATAGCCATGGGAAATGGCCCATTTATAGATGGTTTACCTATTAGAAATTGTAATTTTCCATGGCTATGTTAAATAACCAGATGGTACGATGTGCATCTATTTGCCATTGATTTTGGGGACCTGAGCCAGTTTCAGCAGCTTCTGAAAGGAATCTTCTGCGAAGGCAGCCTCCGGCACGGCGGCCACAGGTTATGGCAGACACAGTCAGATTAATGGTGGATGATGGTGAGTGATGCTTGATGGCTGTGGATCATGATAGGTGATTGTGATGGTGGATGATGGATGCCGGAGCAAGGTTCCAATCGGAGACCAGAATCAGAGACCGGAAGCGTTGAAACGTTGAATCGAAGGCCACGAACGGTGACCAGAGGAACAGCATTAGTGACCAAAGAACACCGAAAACGTACACAACCTCAATAAACCCTAAACAAACCCATCCCTGATTCCCCATCCGTGGTCATTGACTTGCCAAAACCTGTCGTTTTTTCAATGGCTCGCTGATTTAGGTTGGCTGCTGGTCGCTAACTCGACCTTGGGGATTCCATCGTGGGTGATAGTTGATATAAATCTCCAGCATCTGCCTTTTGAGGCATGATCTTTCTGTAGTTGACGATGGTTGAGGAAGATGATGGAGGATGGTTGAGGATGATTGAGGATGTCTGACTCCGTGCCTTTAGCGCCTTCTGTAGCTCCAATGCCTGCAAACTCGTGCTGTGTCAAAGCAGCAACGCTTCCCAAAACGAGGGGAAAAAAATCAGCATAAAATATACCCACATATTTTATCATACGTTGATGAAAATCCAATAAAATCCACTTGTTTTTCTTTGGGGCCACTCCTGGCTTTCCATCTTTCAAAAGCGCCGATGGCACACTGATCCAGTCACAGCCGCCACCTCCTTCACTGAGTATTGGCCCTCGAGAGGAACAGATGGTTTGCAGCCTGCGCCATGACTGTCTCATCCTACAACTTGGGATAGCCAGCTTCACCTGACATTTCGTGATACTTCAACTTGGGGGAAAAATACCCCGTTTCAGACCCACCCAAATATCATATGTATTGTTGGTTTTATACAAGTTATATATATATATATATATCATATTTATGTATTAATATGTATTGCCCATCATATCTCATGATTTTCCCCATGATATACTGACTAGTTCCGTCCGCCTGAGGCGGCAGCATCACCTCGGCCAAGAAAGAAAAATCAATGGACTCAGCGGAGATGGAGTGGTAAATGGTGATATAGTTTTATATGGTTATATATATTTATATGTACATAATCTATAGAATCATAATGAATTATAATGAATTATAATGAATTATAATGAATTATAATGAATTATAATGAATTATAATGAATTATAATGAATTATAATGAATTATAATGAATTATAATGAATTATAGAAATGGTTATAAATCCAACCATCTAACCAACCATCATATGGAGGTTTCTTGAAATGGGGATACCCCAAAAATGGATGGTTTCTAATGGAATACCCCAGCTTTAGAAAACCACCATATCTATATATATAGCTTATAATGGATATCTGTTCATGATGGATTAACATCTATAGATAGATTTCATCAATAATATGATCAAACAGTATGGTTCTATAGATAGTGAAAATCTATGGATGATGAACTGCATTCATCATGTCTAATATTCTACACATATCATCTATCATATCTTTCATATTGACCCTGATGTAAAAATCATCAACCATCGAGTGGCTCGAACTTCCTGGGTTCCCCTGGCTTTCGGCCTCGGAACCTCGGTGGTTGCTAGAGAGGAGAATGGTAGCTGTGAAGGGGCTGACATATTTTGCAACCAGGGATTACATGGGATATGTTCGGATTATATCATGATCTTAGATGATCTGATATGATCTTAACAATATGATTTGATCTATGATCAACACTGTCACCAGGATGGAAGCCAATCCAGAAATTTGGAACAAGTCTTAGTGTTGACACAATGGCACAAATAATCGGCCAGTCCTGACTTCCGGTACTCTTGTTGGTATCTTGAGCTAATGGGACGCATTCTCGATAATTCGGGCAAACTCAGAAATGGCATTATTGCAAGGCTCATCGAGGCAGACTACCTTAGACACCGGTCTCTCACCTTCGAAGATTGAAGTGGCCAAAGCAAACTGACTAATTGCAAAATGCGAGGCTGGTGCTTTGTAATCAGCTCCAGTATCTAGAATCTACATGGAGTTTGTTCCATCTTAAAAACTTAAAAGGGGAAATTGTTGGATGATCCATACATACATCTATATATCAGTGTGTATGTTTCAAATATATATATATATATAAATATAATATCTACATATATACATATATACATGTATACATAAATACATATATATACATATGTACACATATATATATATACATATACATAAATCTATATATATACATATACATATATAACAATCCTGGAGTAGATAGAATCCCGTATCGTAGGGGGCGTTTTTTTTTTTGAAAAAAACCAGGGTTTTTTGACCCAATACTAAACTATATATTCGGACCCCCTAGATAGAATATTCC
>Ga0126342_10022815_pt1 | contig 10295 bp, 11 predicted proteins | sample Cyp1metagenome_FD_92528 | JGI IMG/M metagenome (GOLD analysis project Ga0126342, IMG submission 92528) | Coral microbial communities from Lord Howe Island, Old Settlement Bay, Australia - Cyphastrea 1 metagenome | ecosystem: Host-associated > Invertebrates > Cnidaria > Coral ... | reverse complement strand
TGCAGGCAATGTGTCCCGATGTGTCCCTGCAGCCGGTTGACATCCGTTGCTTCAGCACGAGTCGGTCGCGGAGCGCGCTCCATGGAATCCAACATCTGGGTGGCGGTCACCACGAATTTACCTAAAATTGCCAATCCAAACATCAATTTGAGAGGCTTCTTGATTGCAATAAAACAAGGACCCTGTCACAATTTGACCCCTTCATGCACCATAAAGATGCCTTTGAGATTGCACTTGTTGATGATCATCTTCCTCAGACGAAACAGAGAATATGCTTCATGATGCCTGTCGTCGTGGTGTTGGGGTGTTTCCACGGCCGTACAAACATGAACGCAGTTTTACTCTTTACTCTGACTACTCTGATGAGTCCTTAGAAAATTATTCAAGATTACAGATATAATATCTGCTGCTGCAGCACTGCACCAAACCGACTTTCTCAATGTCGATTTCCATGCCCATGTCACCACCTGCAAAACAAAAATCATCAAGCATCCAAGTTCAACAAAGAACAAGTGTACACAATTCCACCCACAAAAGAGCAGCCTTTCTTGCAAATCGCTGGCTGTAAAGCGAATGCATCCTCTAAGCCTCTAATCAAGTACCGAGCACCGAGACCCACACGCGCAACCATGACACCATCGGTGGCTTCGATAATCTGGTCGATGTTATTGATGCCTTCCTGGTTCTCAATCTTCCTTGGTTGACATAGTATTGTGATATTATGGGCCTTGCGGAACTGAAGATTGCCAATCCAAACCTGTATGATAAATACATTACAAATCATATAATTATATAGTTGATTAATCAATATTAATGATCTGAATCTGGTGGGGTTACATGGGAACATCAGTGCTATCGAGAATCGCAATGATTTTGATACTTCGGCCGCGCACACCCAAAGTCTTGCGGATCAGCTTGATGTCCTCTGCATCCTGGCCATGTCACATTCGCGCCGGAGTTCGTTTTGTTCCCCTGAAGTCTCCCGAACATGTCGAAACATGTCGGGAATTCCGAAAATAAGGATAAATGGAGGATCCCCAAACCGGATGGTATATAATAATTAATATAAATTATCTACTTATAATGTTTATAATGGAAAATCCTATTCAAATGGATGATTTGGTGATATTTATGGTAATTACCCCCATTTTAGGAAACCTCTACATGTCTAAACAGATGCTATCCTGCACGAAGCTGGCCGCAACGAAGTCAATGGCCTGGAGTTGCGACATGACAAGACCGCTGTTGTGCCATTTCAGATTTCGTCCACAGAATCGCGCCTGTGGAATTCCAAACTCCAAAAGATCTTTCTTGTCTTTGTCCTGCTGAAGTAACTGAAGTAGGTCACAATATGTCACAATTGTATACAACTGTCACAATGCACAAGCTCTAGTTCTACATGTTCTACTAGTGCTCAATCATACTGTTTCATCAGCTGACCATTCCTGTCGTATACAGAGGATGGGCAAACAGAATACTTGCAATCCTAAGAGTGCATGCCGCACACACACACACAACTAGCAAAGGCACTGCATCAGCCTGGTCAGTCTACAGTAGCAGGTCGTACCACAGTAACCGGACAGTACACTGGTTGTTTTCAGCTCCTGCAACACAGGCAAGTCAACCTTTACACCCGGGAGATTCATGTTCTTCTTCTCACCCATGGCAATGTCATTCATGACCTCAAGCAGCTGTCAAGCAAACACTAAGGCAGAAATACAAAGATTCACAAAGTACAGGTACCGCTGCATTGCGTTGTTTCAAGTTCAATATGATTATCCATAGACATTCGTCATTCAAAGATTTCTGAGGGGTTTCACTATGTTGGCCGAATGCGCTCCACAAATTCACAACCCTCCGCAGTTTTGCGCCTCTGTGATCACGTGATCGCTTCCGCAGCTTTTGACTTTCAAAGAGAGAGAACCGTCAGCCGCCAGAATGATGCTGCCTCAAGCAAAACACACGTTATGACTCTATCAGATTCAAACAATAAAAAACATGATTTGATTGGTTGATATATTGATAAATATGTTGATATTACCTGCGAAACAAGCAAATGCTGGGCGGGGAACTTGAGAAGGAGTGGACGCAAGGTAGGAGGAGGTGGCAACAGGAATGGAAGAAGGGCATTGAAAGCCACCATGGCTCTGCAGCATCAATTGCAAAATGATATCGTTTGTTTGTTGTCGTTTGGAGCAAGGCCTTTGCCTCGGTTGTGGAAAGGGGATAATAGGTAAAATATGGTAAAATATCTTGGCAAGAAGCGTGCGTCAAAATAGGAAGGGTTGCCATAGGTTTGGGTAAAATGAGGTTTGATTGCATGAATGCGTTATCATATGATTGTCAGGGTGACCGCCACCAGCAAAAATGAGTACAATTCAGGTCAATTGTAGTGTACTGGCAAGTTCAAGTATGTTGATGGTGCGATGATGATGGGGATGGGGATGATGATGACGAGAACGATTTCAAGGATGATCATCGGGCGATGAATGAGGGTCAACGGGACGCTACATACCTTGCCAAGAAGCTTGGCTTGACAGCCGTGGGCAACTGCTGATAAGACACCGCCAGGGTAGTGGCATCACCCTGGCCGTTTTGGTCAAGCCACTGTCACACGCTTGCAAAGGTGAGCCAACTGAGCCAACGATCGGGAAACAGATGGAATTAGTATTTTTTGGGATTTGTTACTGATAAGTTTGGGGATTTCTAGATTATCTAATCATTGTCATTCCCATAATGTGTCATTTTTTCGAAAGGTACGCATATCAGAATGATTGATTAGTCATGATCAGTCTAGTGCCGCCAACAACTAACCGTCTTCAGACTTGTCTCTCAACGGCTGGCTGGAACTGAGCACAACTGACTCGCCTTGAAAGTGTAGTCAGTCACAAGCTTCAACTCCTGCCCTTCTTTCAAGTTGATTTTGCCACCTGCAAGCTCTTCCTGGCACAATCTCCCCGATCGATCACCAGACCACTGTTCTCAACATTTCTCAACACACATTGAAGAAGATGCAAATGCCGCTGTCCTTGAAGAAGCCAGTTCGGATCTCCGGTCCCTGAGCCCGGTCCCAGTAGAGACATGTAGAGACTGTGTGAATCTGCATCTGTCTTCAACAAAATGCCGTTCAGGGATTTACGTTTGATTTTTTTTCGGATTTTTGTTCAGCCTCTTGGACTCTTGGGTATTATACTCCAACTGACCAGGATTGTCAATCAGCAGGGTGGACATTTTCTGTAGACAAGGTCCCTGCCTTGGTATCCAGCAGAATTGCCACGGGCTTATCAGGACGTTGTTTGCAGGCCTTTGGGCATCGGGCCAATGGGGCAGACCTCACATCGGGTCGCCCCCAGACTGCGCGCCTCCCTGATTCTCTCCACAGTCTTCCCATGGCCCTGCAAGGTGTTGGCGCTTTGGTCTCATGGGGAATCTGGCAATGATGGCCTTATAATTGTCTTTTTTGGCCAGATTTACTAGACTCTGCCTACGAGCAGTGATGTATAAATCCAATAATTATGTACAAAGTTATTTTCAAATCATATAATATGTATACTAGTAAATTAAAATATGCAAATACAATGAAACTTGAGAAATAGTTAAACACACGGTGTCTAGATATGTCTAGATACTCTTACTGCGTTTTTTCCCTCTGCAATCTACTGGACCTCGTGATCACCGTGGGAGAAGTTCAAGCGGGCAATGTTCAACCCTTGATCCTTAGTGGAGCTTGTGGCTGTCCATCGTGCAGCACTGTCACTCTATCGTTGCTAAACAAGTCAAGATAAGTCAAGCATGAATTGCGAAGTTATGAGATTCAAGCAGAAACTGGCATACCAAGCTTCAATGAGCTTGACCAGCATGTCCGTGTCCCAGCAGGCAGGACCCATCGTGCAAATGATCTTGCATTTTCCTCGCATCGGAAAATGCAGTCACTACTCAGTACCAACAAAGGGTGAAAGTAGGACTTTGCTTGCCACCTGACTGTATCATCTCTATCTGAAAACAGCAATTCTAGGAAACCTCCACTGATAATCAGCATGCACGCACAGAATCGGGACACTTCACACGTGTCTGCAATTTTACATAAATTTACCACATTCAAAGAAAGATAGGGTACGGGTACTGTACCCTCAATGTCTATCATCATTTTCCTCAATAAAATCGCCATAAATTGAGGTCCGATCCCCCATTTCTGGACAAAGATGGACAAAGCCAAATTACCTGCGTAGCTTTCCTGTTTCTTGCCACCAAAGGACTGGAGAAATGGTCCGGAGCTGCACTCTCCAAGGCAATCAGATTCGCCCGTGTCTCGGGCTCATCCAACAGCCTCGAATGTCGACGTTTGCCGGTGAGTGGGTCATCTTCAAGCAACTTGCAGGTGATGTTTCAAATCGATTCAAATCGCCCAATTCATCAAATGGTCAGCAAATCTGGATCATTGTGGGATGCTTTTTCTGGCACACCTGGGAACAGTGGGATCACTCAACAACGGCTTAACGGTGACTCTCGCAAGCATCAGCTGCAAACGAGGAACAAACCGCTTTGCTGATACATCTTGAGTGAGGACAAGTCAGGATTTCGATGCTAAAAGCTGGTCGCATCAGCAAATTCAGCACTCGCAAAATGCGGCCACCAAACATCGCTGAGCAATTCAAGGCATGCTCCAAACATCAGGCTCAGAACATTTGGCGCCTTGCTGCCTCCTTTTTTTCTGCTTCTCTATTTCTCGATTGGCTTCAAGAAAATCTACAAAATCAGAAGTCTTACGAGCTGAGCTGCACAGTGAAAGCAGCCAAGCAAAACTGATCAGCAGAACAGCATAAAATAGCTAGGATTGATAGGCTCCATTTTGGGCCTATGGAAACGGATATTTCGAGGTGGAAAAATGATCGACTGATCTTTCAGTCACCTTCCCTACTTTAGTAGGCGATGCTGGCCTTGACACAACAACCCCGCAACAGTGAAGGCAGTTTCGGATTCTGTGATTTTGTGGCTATGGGTGTTCCAATGGGACCAAAAATGTGGATGGTTTAGGTATATATTAGGTATCATTTTTTGGTATCAAGTGTATCAAACCATACTTGGGACCACACATATGAATGCGTGAAGGCTCCATGCCCATAGCATGTTTGAATTGTCCTGAGACACCTATTTGTTTCGCAAATCATGGATTTTGCTGATGATTTTGCTGCAGGAATGCTGTTCCCCAGTGGGGGGACAAAATTGTTCACTGAGTCTGCTGGGTTGACAACAAAGTGAGGGCCTTGATAGCGTCCAATACCCTTGCTGGTGAGGGCACGTAGAATTCCTGAAACGAAATGATCTACCAATCGCCAAGGATTTGGATGGATTTGGATGCTCTAAAGAATCAACACAGCAGAAAAATAAACAAACAGAAACACTGGTTTTGTCATCACATCTCTTTGGGGGTGATTTGGAATCTGGACATGTCAAAATCATAGCCGGCCTCCCATGCATAGGGGAAGTGAGTGTCGTAGCCTCAAGCTAACCATGATTGGCAGCCAAGATTCTGCTGAGTTTCTAAGTCAAGGCCGATTGATAGAACCACATGAGCGCTGCCAAATTAAGAGTTGCGCCGCAGACTCTTTGGATGGGGCTTTGCAAATGAAGGAAACATCGCTCCTGCTTTGCAATATCAATGCATCAATGCTTGCAACCATGGGCAACACATGGCAACAATATGTCCAATCGATCAAAAGTAAAAGCTGCTGGAAAGGAAATGGGTGTACAGTGGTGTCCTGAATCTTTGCAGAGATCTCGGCACCAAAGCCATTTGTCTGCGGTGCCTCAAACCGTCTTCTCCAACAAGTGAATTAACACAATGGTGATTTTCCATAGTTATGTGTGCTATGTCAACCGACACCGCCAATGGGACTAACTGCTGGCGATCTCAGGAGCCAACAGCTTCAAAGTGAATTAACATAGATATGGACAAATAATATAGTGTGTGTAATATGTGTATAATATGTGTATAATATGTGTATAATATTTATATACAGACATAATGGTTCTCCAGTGAAATGATCTACAAAATAGTCGATTCTCCGTATCTATGCCTCGTGAGCAATGATCAGGCGCCCGGTCTTCTGGACAGATGCCTCGGGAGAAAACGACAAAACATCAAGCACGCACCAAGGAAACACAACCTGTTATACTACATTATAAATTTTATAAAGATGTCATGCCACTGACATGCAAGACGATATCTTAGTCTACATCATACTATAACCATACAAGATCATATAAGGTCATATATCATAGTATTATATCATATAATATTGTAGAATAATTATCATAATATAATATATGATATATATATGTATATTGTATGGAATTATCATCACTTATACTAAATATGTATATAGTATAATATGTATATTATATATATATATATTATAAATTATTATAATCTGTATACCATTGTAGAACTATAAATATAATGCTTCACAGCACCGGCCTGCACTGTGTCAACATCCCAGGGGATGATCGTTTGCAGATCAATGACCTGCGGGCTGCGGGCTGCGACTGCCAGCGCCAGTGCTCCAAATGCGCTGCTGCGCCCGGCCTCACAGGAGATCCCTTCTGCTGCTGCTCGTGCTGCAGCAGCCTCGCGCGTTGTCCGACTGGAGACCTTTTTGAGATCTCGAATGATCCATTGTGATTCATTTTGTGAGCCACCATTTGAATGATGTTAATTGATTTTGAAGGGGTAACAAGTTTTCGGAAACTCCGTTGGATGATCCACTATCCATCAAGATCCATCAATATCCGTCAATGTCCCCAACAAAAACATGTGCTTTTAAAGTCAAAGCATGAAGCAGCAGGAATCATTGCTCTATGCCTGGCCTGCAGGCGTCCGACTTGAGAACCCCAGCCTAAAAGTGTCACCTTGGCAACGCATAACATCGCAGAACAACAATTAACAAATGAACGACCTGAAAGTGCTGCATGAACTATTCCATCAACTTAGCAGGATGGCAAGGTTTCGTAAATTCACTTGTAAACGATGGATTACATGTCATGTAATCAATACTGATTTGTAAAAAGATGCTGTAAGTAGCAAACAGTCTCGGTCAAACATCAGAAAAACACGTGTCAATACAGCTGCGTCGCATCAGTGCCCTCTTGCACAACTTCAGCCTGTCCGATCGGAAGCTCATAGTCACCAACTGGAACTTGTGAATCTGGGCCTGGTGCCAATTCAAAATTCAAAGCTTCATTGAAGTTGAGCAAATCGTGACATAGAGTGACTCATCATCAAGTGATGAATGGAAATCACACACAAAAAAAACACTGTCTTTGATGCCATGTCTTAAGTTGAACAAGCACACTGACATGCCGCCTTCAATTTTGGCACGGTACAGAACCTTTGGCTCAAAGAACAGAACCTTCAATGCACCAAGATAATTGCTGCATCAGCTGTGAGCAGCTGTCCGTATCATGTTCATTCGTGTGCTGTGTGTCCAATTATTGATATGGCGAGCATTGGCTACCGATTTAGTACCACTGCAAAGGCAGAGGGGCCCACGCCGACTTCTCACTTCAAAAATCAAAGCACATTTCAATCAAAAAGATTTTGCAGTGCATAAGAGATCATAAGAGTGCACATTAGGATCATTAGCTATTAATTAGGTCACAATAGGTCACATTAGTCCAAGACTCTGGATCGGGATCTCGAATTGCCGCAAGCAGTAAACCTTTGGCTTGCTTTGGCCCTCGAGGGATAATGATCTTCAGCCCTGGGCAGTGGGCAAAGTAGGACTCCACCTAGGTCGGCAACAAATGTCTTGCGGGGCAGCACGATCAGCAGAAGATTGCAACAAGCGAGTAGAAACACGTGAGTTCGTCTCAAACTGGGGTATCCCTGAAATACAACGGTGTATAATGCCCATCAATTTCATGCTGTATCATGCTGTATCAACATCTTCCATGATTTTGCCCATCAAAATGGCCATGGCGGCCATCCCATTGTGGACCCGAACATGTTAGTTGCTGAGTTGGAGACACTCTGACTGTGGTACATGCTTCCATGCCCAACAGCTGAACATGGTGCCCTGATGGTGATGTTGCCAGCCCCACCGCCAGCATTTCGATACCGGTACCTGATGGCAAAGGCTGGATGCAGGTTCCACCCTTTTCATTTCTCCACAACAATTGTAATTAGTGGCAATGAAAATTCACTATCACGATCCCTTCAGTGGTGGGTTTTATGGGTTTTTGATGTTTTCATATGTTTTCACAACCCCTCTTAACATCTCTTAACCAAGGTGTCATGTCTATCCACCGTGTAGCTTAAATCCTGAGTGAAAAAGAATTCTGAGTTGCTCCCATCTACAAACCCTTGCTGTTACGACCCATCACGAGCACACCCAAAGAAAGCAGAAATGTCCCCATGCAGGGGTCAAAAGCAAGGAGCATTGCACAAGGAAGCAATTAAGGGGACATGAAGAGACCATATTGTGTTATGCTATTTTTCATTATTTTTCACTTTTTGACAGTTTTCAGACTGCGTTTAAATTGGCCGTATTGCATGGGTAGGACTCTGTGGCCATCTGTTGCTTTGATCGTCATACCGTTGCTGTTTTTGGAGAAAAGAACAAATGGACAGGCATGCTTTGTTAGGTGCTCGGCCAGAGTGCCGTAGAACAGTACTCATGTTTTGCGAGTGATACGGTTTCAGTTTGGATAGTTTGGATCAAAATTAGGTGGGACGGACTGTCTCATGGCTGGTTGGTGGCGTCAATCCCCTTGTACCATTGGATTCATGGAGTCGGTTGTGAACCTAGCAGAAGCCTAGTGACTATGCGCATGCCACGGATCTAGAAAAGTACATTTCAGCTTTTCCAGTCAACACTTCTGAGGGCGGTGCTTTGCAATTTCATTCACGATCTGGTCGAAGGCCGGAAAAATGTAGTCCGCAAATTGCATCTCGGCAATCGCTTGGTACCCAGCAACCGACAAACCGACCGCAAAAGCTGCAATCGCTTGCTCAGCCACCGGAGCATTCATCACCCGATGCTCCCCATACTTCTCCCGCAAGCCCACGGAGCATCGAAACACGCCTCCAAATCCCACATCTTCGCCAAAAAGTACTGATCTGCTGTTGGAAGCCAAAGCAACTGACAAGGCTTCATTAATTGCCTGGACCATGGTCAGTTCTTGGGTTTCTCTGCTGGGGGCCTTTGGGATGTGTCGAGGAGCGGAAGCTATGCGGCTGGGGTCAGGTGTGGGAGCTGGGCCATCGAGACCACGATATGCACTCATCTTGTAATCTGCACTATACCTGATAGATGGTTTCAACATGCTTCAAATTGTTTCAACCCATCCCCAAGACATGAAATATATGAAAGTCAATTAGGGATCATCATTCCAAACGGAAATGGAAAACATAAAGATTTGAACCAACCAGATACTCTCTGCAATGCTTCTCAGCATAAGCAGCTTGTTCCTCCAAATGCCACGGCAGATCTGTGTAAACATCAGTGAAGAGCTCCCTCAACGGCGCTTTTTTCTTCGTTTCTCCACTTTTCATGGCCTGAAGCATCTCCTCTCGTGCTGCTGATGCGATGGCCTTCTCTTTTTCTTCATTCCACAATCCTTTTGACTCCAAGAAAGTCCTCCATCGAGGAATCGGTCCTAAAGACTTGTACTTTTGCACCTCTTCCTTGTCTTCTTTCCGGTATGCCGAGGAGTCATCTGACGTTGTATGATCCCCAACTCGGTAGGTCATCAGTTCCAAGAGGATGGGAGTTTTCTGCTGGATGGATCGATTCCGTGCTTCCTGGGTTGCCAGGAAAACGGCCACCAGATCGTTGCCGTCCACGCGAACTGAAGGAATTGCTAAAGCAGGGCCCCGGGCGGCAATACCATCGCCGCGGTACCTGGGAGGGGTGCCTGGTTTTTTGGCTATGAAAAAATATGAACCGTATTGGAAGGATACAGTAGATACATCAAATAATTATTAATGTTGTCTAGCCAATAATGATACCTTGTCAATAGTAGAAACTTTTTGTTCCCAACTCCAGTTTTATCTCCAATGCTAAAAGTCAATTAGCTTAATTTGATTTTAGTATTGCCAAAAAACTCATGTGCTGACTTTGTCCAGAGGGCATGGCCAATAGTGGACGCAACATGGCAATAGTAGATTTGTGTTTCCCAACTCCAGTTTTTTCTCCAATACTAAAAGTCAATTAGCCTAATTTAATTTTAGTATTGCCAAAAAACTCATGTTCTGACCTTGTCCAGAGGGCATGGTATAGTATCCAGAGCTTAGA
>Ga0126342_10022814_pt1 | contig 10296 bp, 12 predicted proteins | sample Cyp1metagenome_FD_92528 | JGI IMG/M metagenome (GOLD analysis project Ga0126342, IMG submission 92528) | Coral microbial communities from Lord Howe Island, Old Settlement Bay, Australia - Cyphastrea 1 metagenome | ecosystem: Host-associated > Invertebrates > Cnidaria > Coral ... | reverse complement strand
TGGTAGTTTTGCCACTAATTGAACTTCAATATCATGTGTAACTCTATAATTTAAGTAATATTCTACTTCTTCATAAATTAAAGATAATAATTCTTCTTTTTCTTCTGATATTATGTCTTCTAATTTTTTTAAACTAAATGGCACTCCCTCTCTCATAATACAGTATTCAATTATATATATATGTATGTATATTTTTTTCTTGATTTCAAATGTCTTGTTATTTTAGAACCAGGTCTTGAAAACTTATACTTATTTTGTATTCTCTTTAATGCCTCAATATGACAAAATTTAAACTTCAAATATTTAGGGTCTCCAATTTTTAAGAAGCACTTTTACTCAACACATCAATGGGTAAATCCTTCGCACAATCCATCCTACAAAAATACTTAAATTTATTTCTAGTCGCCGTTCACTGTGCAACTGACATGTGATCAAAGGCTTGCAAGCGCTCTCTCATTTTTGCATGGGGACCTCACAACGCATTCAGCCTTTCTCCCCACTTTCAGATTCATGAATGCTAAGAGGTCCTTCAACTTTTCCGCAGCCAGCTTTGAATGATCTTTGTATCCATTTTCCAAAAACTCTGTCACTTCAGCTCTCGAAGGTTTGTCTGCTATATTCGAATGCGACGGCACTCTTGCCAACCAACATGAAGTTTTAATCTGCATTTCCAGTTCAGCAAAAATTGCACACAAAATATCAACTACTGCATTGTCTGACGATCCCTTTATAAGGCAAAACTTTGTGCCCTCATTATCCAAGTAAAGGAAACAGTTCCTCTTCTCAAAGAATTTCTCCCAGATCCAGTAAGCCAGCACTCCTGCTAGTGTCTCCGCTTCAAATATTATTTGTTGCTTCGTCAGCTCACCAAGAGCAGCTCTCTGCATCGCATCCAAAGAAATTGAAAAGAAAAATTAAGAGGCTTCAGGGAAAGCACTAGGCTCGGAATTCATCGACCAGACTTTAGTCGGGATGACGTTCATGGATCCATCAAACTCCAGCAAGCGATCATTCAGGCTGTACATGGTGGGTGGAGGCCTGTTACTCCCCTTGCGCGGGGCGGACAAATCCCTCTTGTGGAGCCCGAATTTTCTTTAGAGCGGTACAACAAGACAGCACCAGACCACTCTTGGGGGTTCCTACATTTTCATTGACAGACTTTTGATTTACCTGAACAAGGTCCTTCCCTCAAAACTCAAAATATTTGACTGATAGACTGGTGAGTGAGGCTGTGAGACTGGTACAGGTACAGTGGTACAGTGGTACAGTGATAGCGACGATAGATTATTAGATAGATACTTAGACTACTTAGACAATTAGAATGCAGAGATGCATGCATACTTGTGGCTGGTGCTGATCAACTTGATCAACTGAATGTGTCACATTACTCGGCCTAACTGAATGCAGTCAGGACTCACACAGCGTCTGCTTTCCAACTGGCCAGTAGGCGTTAAGTGAGTGAAAGTTGCCTCCACAACATGAAGCTTGCTGCGTCGCCATACTGAAGAGTTTGTCGCGTCTGCACGGACACCCACAGCACACAATCCCCACGAATCCTTATTGACCATCAGTGAATCCAACGCGTTGCTGACAAACAGCCTGAAGCTCTCATGGATCGCTGCCGCAGTTCTCAACTCGCACCGAAGAACCGTCTGAAAAGACACATCTGTCAAAGACAAGGCAGAGAAATCGGCTGATGCAATGCTGGTCATGTTGCGACGCAGTCCGATGGAAAACACAGAGCTCAGTGACAGGCGACCACCTCGTCCATCGGCCTTGATCACAGGGAAGTTTGAGGTGATGTCGTCCAATGCCAAGGGCTGTTTTGAAAGAGTCTTTTGGTGCTTGGCCACTAGTCGCTGATGAAGTCTTTTCACCAACTCATGCTTCTCCAACTGGAGAAGCATGAGGGACCCTGAGCGCTTGGCATCGGTGGCATCATCAAGCTTGGCGGCATCAGTGGCAGTGGCAGTGACATCATCAGTATCAATGTCAACAGTTGGAATTAGATTTGGCATGGCTGATGCTGAGGCTGCTGAGGCTGCTGAGGTTGCTGGTCCTGGTGACGCGCTTGCCAGTGGGTCGTCGTCCGTTAGGTCCACACTTCCCACCGGCAAACGCGCCACCAGGCCAGCTCTACGAAGAGCAGAAACGCCCACCATCCCCGGGATCTCCGGTGGTGGCTTCTCCGGCAACCCTCAGGGGAAGTTGGCCGGGACCCCCTTCACCTCGGCCAACCTCCTGCGAGGCACGCACAACTCCCCGCCCACCACTGACGTGAACCCATGGAGTCTCAGGCAAGTAGCCACAGCATTTTGCACCAGCAGCGACGACGCTGACATCGCTGGATTGACAGTGATTGAGTGATAGATAGAGTGATTGATTGATTGTTTATTTTGATTGGTTTCTTGGTTGATTGGGCCAATTAAAAGTTGATTTTCGTTAATTGGTCCTGGTTGATTGCTTTGATTGATAGATTGATTCATTTAAGATTCAAGATGGATCGATGATTGATTAATTGATTAATTGATGGATTGTTTCCTGGATTCCAGGATTGATTGCTTCATTGATGATGATGATGATGATTTAATAACTTCAATAACTATTAATGGCATTAATGGACCGCTTGATTTATTGATTGATGGATTGATTGGATTGACTGATTCATTGATTCATTGATGGATTGATGATTGATCCATGCGTTGATTGAGTCATGGATGGATATGGATAATTGATGTTTGATGATGATCTTGATTAGCAAGGTGGTGCTGCTGATGGTGATGATGATGATGATGATCTCCATGGGCACGTCCATGGTCACCATGGACCATGGTCCAAAAATGGCTGCGGCTGCACCTGTACTGGGAGCACTTGTTGCGTCCGTTGCGTCTTTCTGCACTTGCTTCGAGACTGATTGGACTGATTTTAATTGTCATCTGAAGACCTTGTTTGCAACTTGTTTGTAACTTGTTTGTCAAAGTTTCTCTGCCTTTCTTACTTACATTGATTATACTAAACCTATCTATTATATAATATTATATATATCTACTTTTCTCATTTTCATGGTGATATACTCTATCTACTTTCCCCCTGCATTGTGATATACTCTATTTGCTTTTCCCCTGCATTGTGATATACTCTATCTAGTTTTCCCCCTGGATTGTGATATACTATCTACTTTTCCCCCAGGGTTGTGATATACTCTATCTACTTTCCGCCCTGAATAGTGATATACTCTGTCTACTGTTTTTACTGGAAGTTTTTTCTTTCTTCCTTTTTTAGGCTCCAAACAAGTATGTTTGCACAAATTTCTGTTGTCTGAAATGCATGCCATCAATGTTGCCAGCCTCAGCAAAAAAGGGTAGTTCATCCAAAAACCGCTGAAAACAATTGAAAACCATCTAAAACCAACCCCTGTGGACAAACCACTGTCCACAGTACTCAGTCCATGTTTTCGATGGCAGTGGATATACTAACCAGTCATCTATTGCATCTTCAAAAGCAAAGAAACTACTCTTCCCGTCAAAAAATAGGGGAATCTTCGTTGTCATCTGCTGGGTCATGTGGATTGTTTGCTGTGGGGTTCCTCTCCGAACTCCGTATGCTTCGTGGCTCAATGAGCCATCAAATTCATCTTCATATTCTTCATATCCATAACTGTCCATTGTTCGATCTCTTCAGATCCCGGGCTCTTTCGGCTCCTGGAGCTCACCTTCAATGAAGGATCACCGCTCCGCTACCACTTGAAGAGGGGCGATAGCGTCCTACCCTCCGGTGGGATCAGCTAAAGCGTCTTCCCTGGCTGACAGCAGCTTCTTTTATCCACTAGGCTAATAGCCAGTCTGTGCTGTGCCGGTCTCTACTACCTCTCTATCTCTTGAGCCTTATGGCGCATGTAAAGTGTGCTCAGTACCCATGCTTATGCCCGATGGCTTTCACTCACAAATAAAAACAGAGGGGGGGGGCTGGGCAGGGCTGCATCATTTATACCGTTGAGATGACTGAAAACAAACCAGGTCAAAACTACAAAGTCGAAGGTAATGATAGGCAGTATTTGCGGTTTGAGTTGCCGAAAGTATGAGGACTGGTCGAAAACCACCTAAGGCCCAAAACCTTCACACTAATTCCACCCTGACTGAACAAATTCCACTCGGAATACTTACAAATTCTACCCTGACCGCTGAACAAATTCCGCTGGGAGTATTCTCAAGGTCTGCCCCGACTGCTCCAAAAATTCACTGAAACCGGGCTGTTTTTCGCATGTGCTGTGTCTGACCTTTGGTGAAACTTTTATTCGAATTCATAGCGAAGATGCCTGTCTAATCTGCAACCTCGCTTCTGGAGCTGTTGAGCACGGGCACTTCCTTCTGCAGGCTCTTGCCGAGTTTCTCGGTGTGAAGCCGAAGGATGCCCAACTTGCTCGTGAATTTGAAAATGCCGACCTCGTTAAAGTAGACACCATCTTTGTAAATCCTTTCCTGAATGGTGTCTTGGTCAGTCGTGGCGTAAATCACTGGGAAAAAGTCTATCTTCTTGTCCGTCAAGGGTTTCACGGCAGAGTGCATGTGCTGCTTGACCTTGCTCCACTGGACCTTGTCTTTCACGAACATGCACTGGACACAGGCAACAACGAGCTTGCCTTCTGCATCATTCAGCCGCCATGGCGTCAGATACTCCACGCCTTCTTCGGACTGCTTCTGCGAGACTACGATTTTGCCCTTTTTCAGCAAGTCGATGACCAAATCCATGTCACTAAAGTCCTGCACAAACCTAACCAGACTGCCTCCACCGGCTGGGAGTGCTCCTACTAGCAACATGTCCTGATATGTCGCCCCAATATAGTCGGTGACGTAGAACTTGCTCAACTCAATGGGTTTGCCCTCAAGTGCAATGCGAAGCACCGCCTCATAATGGAACATGAGCCCTTCCATCCGCTTCTCTGAGCCCGCTGCAAGCTCAGCATCGAACTCGTAGGCACGGCAAAGGTGCTCTGCAAGGCTAGAACTTTGTTGATTCTCCTGTGCCCACCAGCTCAGAACGAGAGGATGGAGCAAGCTTGCCGTTTCCTCGCCAAGACCTGTCTTTACACGAACCAGCAAGCCGGAGCGGTCGAGAGGGGTCTCGTCCACTTGCTCCAGTGGACTGAACCATTGCATCAACATGCTTTTCTGAAGGTCGAACTTCCTGTCATCGAACTTGCACTCGTTTATAATGTGGCTCCGAGCTCGCTCCAAAGTGATTGCGGTCTGAGGAACGTTGCAATTGCACAAGTCCTGAACTGCTTTCACCTTCAAACCTTCAAAGAGACAACGAGGATGACCAGCACAGCTCAGCAACAACTGATGTATGCCAGCATCTCTCTGCGCTGCAGTTGCCCATGCACAGAAGGCAGGGTTCGTCTTCCAGAAGTCAACGGCCAAAGCCGCCAAAGATACTCCATCAACCTTGCGACCACTCTGCTGCGTTGCCCCGCGTGTCAACATGTCTTCAAAAAGATGCGAGAAAACAAAAACGAGTTTGCCCTTCCACTTGTCCATGCACCGCATCAAGGATTGAAGAAGTGGCACAACCACTGTTTCTTTTTCATATGCATCGAGCAGACCAAGCTCATCGATGAAAATGACCAGTCGCTCGTCATTGCTCGCGGACACGAGCTTCCGAAGTATGCCGAGGCATTCGTCGAAATTGCATGTCATCGCCAAGCCTTGGGGCACGTTGCATGCAGTGAGGATTGCATGACCAAATGCTCTGTCATGAGAATGCCCTTGCCGATGCGATTCATGAAACCTGTCTTTCAGATTACCCTGTCCGTTGAAGGTGAAATACACAGCCTTGGTGTTCGATAGGTTCTCCACAACCTGCAAAGAATTCAGTAGCAACTGGGTCTTCCCGATGCCCTTCATTCCAGATGTACCCAGCAGGTTGAACAGACCATCCTTGTTGGCGAACTCGAACGGATTGGCGATGTAACTCTGAACATGCTTCAATTCTTTCTCTCTGCTGAAAAGGGAACTGACACCTGGGTTCTCTGGCAAGCGCCACTCCTTGCCCTTAATCTTCTGGTCGATGACGTCCTCCGTGATCTTGTCCTCGCAACACAAGAACGAACACCCTAAAACACCCAAAAACCTGCAGCACACAACCCACCAAAGAACAAACACAAATGGAAAGCAAAGTGCAAAGGCTTCCATCATGACTTGCGGATTGAAGGGATCTGTTCAATCTTCCTGGAACTGCTGCTTCACCATTCTTGCCTGCTGAAATTCAAACAGATTGAACACAATGAAACAAACAATACATGTCCAGATTTGTTTAGCCGGCGCCTGTGAAGCTGTAGCCACCTCAGCATCAGGGAAGGAAACGTACAAAGGTTTTTCGTGTCTTCACCTCCTGCGATTTCAGCAACTCGAAGGTCTGACCGAAGTGCTTCGGAGCCACCATCGTTTGCCTCTTTGCTCTGAAAAAGCTGGAGATTCTGAAGACTGATTGCATTCAAGTCGGGCTTCACCTCCTCCTTGACTGCCTTGAGCAAAGCATCCACATGTCGTATGCCCGCGGCGTTGATCTCAATGGCTCTCGCACCGCCTTTCACTTTGACCCATAGATGCTCACGTCGTGGAGACCTACTCCTCTCTGCCATGGCGAGCGCCGGGAGCTGCGAGAAGCATTGTGCTTGTTTGTTTCCCAGTTCAGTGTGCTGTCTCCAGTGTGTCATGGAACTCAGCCCAAGAAATGCAGCACATCTAACTCTCAGAACAATTACATCGTCTTGGTTTTTGTTGTGTGGATTTCATTACCAACTGCGCTCATTTGGTTGGTATGCTGCATGTAGTTGTGCGCGTTCACAGAAGAAACTACCGCAAATCGAAAATTGGCTTCAGCAAACACGCTGCAATTGTCAGAGGCATTCCCTTCTACTTCAACTAGCAATCAGGACCATCACTAAGATATGAAAAGCAAACAAATCCACAGGCGATGATGCCTGGAAAGTGTTCCAGTAAGTTTTTGCAATTTTTCTTGAATGGCATCCACCTTACCATCTTCCTGAAGCCAAGCTGAATGATTGAACATGTAATAAAGGTCTTCACCCTGGTCTGTTCGGAGTTGCGACGGCTTACACATATGAAAGAGATTCTGCAGAAAAGAGTTCTGAGGTTTGCAAATGTCTTTGAACTGGAATTGAACCAAACACGTTGTGAATTGATTGTTTTTTCCTTTCATTATCATGGCCACCGTTTGAGTCGTTATCGTCTCCTTGGTCATTCATGTCGTCACGATCACCATTGTCATCATCATCATCATCATCATCATCATCGTGCGGTGACCGTGCATTGTTGCCACCCAATGTAGCCTTGCATGTGAAAAGAAGTATTCAAAAGTTTCTGGAAATGGGCAATTCTAGTTTCACTATTCCTTCGTAGACAAATCAAATAATGCACAAATTTAAGAGGTGTTTGCTTAATTTCTTCTCCACGCTGCGGTAATGCCCTCTATCTAGTGTTTGAACAGTGAGGTTCAAAAAAAAAAATGTTTCCTGGGAATTGAAACGCTGGGGTGTACAAACTGCAAAACATGGTTGTTGATACGTGTATATGTGAGGTTTGGATACAACCTGTGACTATCTGGGCGTGTGGAATTGTTTCTTTTGCTGAATACGGTAGGTGTGATGTCATGCGTTGAAATGAATGGCGTTGATTGTTTGTCTCAGGGTTATGATCTTGTCAGTTCCAAGCATAGCCATCTGCCATGATGCCGTGATGCAGTGTACGCCAAAAAACGGTCAAACTCAAGCAGATCACGCCAAAAACTTTTCCATTAGCGAAACGCACTTAGAAAACAAATAGCTGTACCGATGCATTCTATAGAAATTCAATTCATGTGGGCTGCACAAAAAATTGCGCAAAACAGGAACGGCAAATTATTCTGTCCTGTGCAATTTTTTCCTTCCTCGGTAATCTTTGCCCAGTTCTTGTCTTTGTCCACCTTTCCCAGATGTTTTCTAAAGCGTTGTTTCAACATCAATCCAATTTGCGAATTTTGCCCTTTCAAACAATCCATGCATCTCACAATAATTGGCAATGCCAAGTAATTGTTGATTATACATCGAATATCTGTGGTCTTTGTCTGGCGCTGGTGCTTTTGTTTTTTCCCAAGGGGTTTTGTAAACTCTGCTACCCTTTCTTGTTGTTTCTTCTTCACCATGTGTTTCTCCATCACGTTGTTTGTTTTACAACATTTTTTTAATTGTTCATTTTGTTTGTTTTTGTTTTTCCTTGCCCTCTTTCTCTTCATTCCGCCGTCGCGTCTGGTCTGTCCTTTTCGCCTTCTGGGACAAGCATGACGACAAAGTTGGAAACAAAAGCAGCAGGAACAAGAGCGCGACAAGAATAAGAACAAAGTGGGATCAAAGTGGAAACAAAAATCTCAAAAAACTGGGAGTGCGGCTGCCCCTGGTGTGAAAAATGTTATACAATGCCAAATGTGAAGTGCGAATGCGCACCCATTTATCTTGATTCATATCTGACTTCTGCAGCAGATCCAAAACCACTGAGTCAAGCACAGTTGAAGAAGCTTGAAAAAGATGTCCTTGTAGCCAAACCTTTTGGTTGGAACAGCAAGGAAGCAGCCAAACACCGGGAAAAATTTGCAGAAGAACTTGAAGCAACCTATGCCGTCACCGGCAAATCTGGACTTGCAAATATTGATCGATTATTTCGAGCAGGAAGGACTTCGTGACCTTGACGCTACCGACAATCTATGCCCGCGGGCTCCACTTATTGAAGATCACTTGCATCAACAAAACGACACTCCTCTGCCCATCATGCGAGCAGAGGTTATGCTCGAAGGCTGGGATGAGGATGAATACATGCCCAGCAACGAACAGGAAAAAGCCCTGGACCTTATGGGATCAACTCTCATGGGAAACTTTCGTTTGAACATGGACCTCAGAGAACAAAACCCGCAAACGGGTATTGAAACACAGAGAGATACAATGACAATCAATCTTGCAGTTTTGAATCTTGGGAATCACGACAGAAAACCCGCATTCGCGGGTAAGCAAAAATTTGACAAGGAGCTGTGTGAAGATATGAATCGTCGCCCTCTGGGAAATCTTATCTTCCGCAACCCGGCGCGCATCATTCTGCTCAATGAGGCATCATACGTCAAGGAGAATTTTGAATGCCTTTGCGATTCAAATCAATGCACCGGCGCACGATGCTCACATGCCTTGGGATATGTTCCAATCGCCTGTTTCATCCGAGGACATGCCGCCAGTGGCTGTGTCGTTGAGCTCATTCGGCATTTCTCTGGAAGTCAAGTGGGCTTCGGCTGGACTTTGCACACAGCGACATTTCGTGGCGTTTTTGGAGATAAATTTGACGATGGAAACACGCCAGAAGACAAGGACAGTGTCGCCAAGCCGAAACCGCATCCACATCCAATCAGTACTACAAGATGCTCTTAGTCCTAAACCAGACAATGAAGATGATACAGTGACTGATCCAAGGAATATTTTTCCACATCACGCCGATGAATTTTCAGTTCAAGGATTGGGACTATCCGAAGTACGGATTATGGGACTCCATTGCAAATCAATTGCCTTCACCAAAGGATACGACTTGACTTTGACACAACGGACAACAGCCGTCATTACGGCTATCCCAGATCAGGTTGATTTCATTGCAGCAGATGGCAACCTTTTTGCACAACGAAATTTGAAGAATTCATCTCATAGTGATTACTTGACCTCCACACTTGTGGAGAAGGTGGACGCAGCAGTGACATATTGGAATGTCATGCCCCAGCACTACAACAACCACGTCACCTACCAGGTCGTTTCATCAACAGCAGCCGAAGGGTGGCTAAAGGCCCAGAAGGGCGAGGACTATGATGCAGACTGCATTCTGCTCGTTTCCCTCTGCTATGGGAAGCAGACCGTCATCCAAAGTGAACGAAGACTCAAGGGTCAAAAGATGACAGCCACTGAAAAAGGGTCACCCATCGTACGGGAAGACGAGTACATCATCAACGACCAAGAACGTCCTAAGCACCTCATTCGTCAAGATCTCGGACTGACCTTGACTGATAAAGATTGGCATAATCCTTTGTTATGCACCATCAGACTTCGACCACTGAAGAACAATCGTCAGCGGTCAGGAGCCACCGCAGAACGGCGAAAGTCCGAGGCAAGGAATTATTTTCAGTACATTGGACAGAAAGAGGACACAACACAACACCGACAACGGTACACCCAAGGACAATTGCCACCCGACAACGGGATGTGAATTTGAGATC
>Ga0126342_10022813_pt1 | contig 10296 bp, 10 predicted proteins | sample Cyp1metagenome_FD_92528 | JGI IMG/M metagenome (GOLD analysis project Ga0126342, IMG submission 92528) | Coral microbial communities from Lord Howe Island, Old Settlement Bay, Australia - Cyphastrea 1 metagenome | ecosystem: Host-associated > Invertebrates > Cnidaria > Coral ... | reverse complement strand
TACGCTGCTGAGATCTCTGGGATCTTTTACTACGTTACATGTTGCTACGCTGCTCAGATCCTTGGGATCGTTTACTACGTGACATGTTGCTACGCTGCTGAGATCTCTGGGATTGTTTACTACTCTCCTGGGATCGCGCGGTTTCCCTTCCGCCGGGATGTATATGGTAGGTACCTCCAATTTAGGTTCCTGAAATGGCTACTGATATGTTGTAAGCGTCATAACAGTGATGATTGTTGAGCATGTCCTACTTACCAATCAATGCCATTCGATGTCTTGCGTTATAACCACCATTTCTGTTGGTAAAACATCAATTGTAATTTGCCATGTACTGAATCATAAGGGACCCCTTTCAAGCAGCGAAAGACACAATTAACAAAATGAATCAAAATGATGCCCCAAGACTCAAGATAACTACTAGTACCTCCGATTTTGATATGTATTTTCAACAGACACGAAAAAACATCGTTTCACCCACACTTTCACCTTCAATGAATCCATTTTCCGCCAGGCGGACGTGTCCTTCTACATGGTCTGCCGCAACTTTGACCGGGAGAAATTTGCGCTTTGTGGATGGGAGGTGCGGGACTAAGCGCGAGGGCGCGAGGGGCCGAGGGGCACTGAGGTCAGGGATGGTCAGGGTGTGTGTTGGAGTTGACATATAGAGCAGTTGAATTTAGCAACATTAAAGATGGGGAACATGGTCACCAATACTGGGAATTTGTAAACATATAGGGTTTTAAAGCACAAATGGAGATGAAGACAAAGAACAATTGGGGGGGGAACTTGAAAAAATGGCTGGTGGACGGAGAAAACATGTGGCTTGGCCATCCCGTGACCAGGTCGTGCTAGGGATGACCTTTTCATCTTCCCTGTTTTTTTTTGTTTTTTCGGTCAAGCCCTGAAACGGCGACTTTGAAGTGCATAGGAGTTAACAAGAGTTAAGAATACGTGTTTTTCTTTGGATGTCTTGTTCTTTCAAAAACGAATGGACATTGAATAAGAACATAGTTGGTGACTTGTTTGAAGTGTATAACATGTTTAAACATGACGCGTTTTTGTTCATTGCTGGAGAGCAAAACATCTGCAGATTCACTGCCAGGCCAAACTGCAACGTGCCTATCACGAACTCACAAACTGCGAGGCCGGGACCTGGGGCCCGTACCATGAGAAAGTGCGGGCGACCGGGTGACCTATTTAAATTTGAGCATTTTTTTTGTAATCAGTAGTTATTGTATGGTTATTGTATGTTAAAACCAAAAAGGTGTGTGTGTGTGTGCGTTTGTTTTTTTTTTAGCCTTTAGCGCTATACAACATATCTGTACAACTCTATACATATCTAACATTGTTCTAACATATGCATCATATATATATATATATACATATCATATGATTGACACATAGGTTCAAGTGTCTGGCATGGATCAACAGTTAATGCAATGGTTGCATTTGCAGCTTTTGGAAGTCACAGATGGACATAGATGGTTCAGTTGCCAGTGATTCTACTCGCAGCAAAATTACCCAAATAGAACATGTTGTCCATGTGTTGCGGAACTCCGACGTCAGCCAAAATCACAAGTAGAACATGTAACAAGCCCACATGTATGTACTTGTGGCAATCACATCTGTTCTTGAGTAAAAACACGGTTGAACACATGTGAGAAACTAGGGGTTCTGTAGGTTGCTCCCTTTAGAAATTTAATGAACTCCATCCAGGCTCGTGGTCTGTCTCGGCTAGCATGACATAGGTGAACTATAGCGGCCTAATGAGAAGACGTCACCACAAAGGCACAAAGGTTAGTCAGGGGAAATATCTCAAAGAAATCACCACCTCATTTCAAGTCATTTCACATTTGTTATCAGGCATATTAACATTACAATGTTGCGGATATGTTTCAATAGCAACCACTGCGACGGACATTGTTCACTGACTGTTTTCAACATGCGGTTAAGGTTACTAGTTACCATGGTTTGGAGTTGTTACCCAACAAATCATGCAGCTATATTCAGTGACACAAGTGTTACCACATTAATATGGTTAGTATATAGTCACATATAGTCACCATAGTTCAATTCAGTTTCCATTAGTTACCCATATATATAATACATAATATATGTATAATACATACATGTAATGTATATATATATAATATAATATATATATTTATATTTATATATAAAGATATGTTGATGTATTTCCACTTGGCTGACAGAGACCACCAGCGCGATCAGGATGAGGCTAGCCTGGTGGCAGGGCTCAAAGAATCCATCAACCAGGACACCAAGGTGGAATCTCCGTGGAAACTCATCGGAACCAAGCCTTGGTTCCGATGACTGGTAGGGTCGAAGTGTTTAAATTTTCTGGACCTACCATGATTAACTGATGGTGATTAATAGTGATTAATGATGGTTAATGATAGTCTATAACTGGTTGGTGGTTTCAAACATGGCTGGATTATGTTTCCATTCACTTGGGATTTTTTCTCATCCCAACTGACGAAGTCCATCATTTTTCAGAGGGTTAAAACATGTTAAAACCACCAACCAGAAGGTATCCGATTATTTATAGGGTTTCAACCATCCTAAATTGGTGGTGCAGGATTTGGGTATAACCATCCACAGTATGATGTCATGTGTAAAAAACCGTACTCAGAAATCAATTACTAGCTCTTTCCCCGTGAGGGACCTAAAATGAAGGTACCCTGCCAGAAGGCCGACCAGTAGACATCAAAATCCCTGTGTAACTTCCGCCACTGGTCTTATACCATACACAACTTAGGAAGCAATCATGGCACCAACCTCTTATCACCTGTTTGGTTGCCAACTCCCATGGTAGGTTCTGGTCTCTTTCTGGTCCTTCAAATCCGTGTTTTTTTCTGACCAAATCCTCCTCGTTTGGGATTTTGATTAGAAACATTATAAACAACTGTCGATCTAATAAGTACTATTTTCTTATGGATTATATATACAAGGTCAATTTTAAGGTTCTACAAATTCATACTAGCTGTTTTGGTACTTCCGGCTTCTTCACTTGGAACCTTACCCAGCTGGCGATCGACGAGCTTCTGGACTATGTGGGCCGCATGCGCGCCATTGGCATCCAGAGCCGCAAGGCTGGCGACAGGAAGGGTTGGTGGTTGAAACAGGAGGTTGCGCACCCCAAAAGGTTTTACGTCATGTGTAATGACTGTGGAACGCAGATCTATGGAGTTTCTGCATACTTCTTTTACTGCTGCTGGGTCCGACTCTTGACGTGAAGAGTTGAAGGGCCAACATAAGGCTAACAGAACAGAAGAAGGTTTGTTCTGCTGTTATTATATGTGTTCATTTCCTACAGGTTTGGTTGGTGAATTCCAAAAGAATATGGGGGTTTAATCAAACTGAAACAAGTAAGAAGAGGATAATCTGGCTTGAAACAAGTTAAATAGGGTCATCATCTAGACAAAAAGATTGATCCAACCACATACCACAGATAACGCTTGATAATGAACTCATAGCCGCTATAGCCATAATATCAGACCCTTGAATGCGCAAATCCACCACTAAACAAGTATAGTGTTTGTGATAAAAGAATATAAAACAGGTAAACGTTGATGGATTTTTCTTATCTGATACAGACATTTAAGCGGAATTGAAAGGAGAAGTATACGATCCCATGGTGGGTGAATGGGTGATTGCCCCGGTGATTGCCAGGTCACAAACCCATCGGCTTTGGGCTGGAAGTTGGGGCAACCCAGGGGCCCTGGTTTCGCTGGATGGTGGAAAACATGAGAGACTTGAAGAGACGGAGAGAAGCCATCACACTTAGGTAAATTTAGAGAATCAGCAAAACTTTGAATTTGAATTGCCTTCAGCAGCATCTTGAGAAGCGGCTCAAATACTGTAATCTTTCTCAAGTTTTTTGTCTCACAGAAACTGGGCATTTTTCCCGCAGGAAGTCAGGATGTGGCAGGGCAGGATTTTTCCACGACCACTGAGGTCTGATTCGAATTCACAGAAGGAAAAGGATGAGAAAGAAAAGGATGACAAGGAGAAGGAGCAGACAGAATCTTGGTTTGAAGAGTTTTAAGCATCGTTGATCATTCATGTCTAGTTTTCACATTGGTTTGATTTTAACCAGTATTGCCTACAGCTCTGTGCTTCTTGTTGCACAATTATGTTATATCCAATCCAGCGTACTGGTAAGTGATGTTTCGGGTTCTCAGAATGCAATGAAGATTTCTCCTTAAATACCCACAAGATTACATGGTCTACACACATAGCAACAGGAAACTTTCTTCAAGGACTTGTTTTCATGCATTGTTTCACTACAGGTGACATGCATTGTTTGACCAATAGAGCCGGTAGCATTTTTTGTAGACCGTGGTGGTTTTCATGTGATTAAATCAAAGGTAGTTGTTGTTTCAACATCCACTCCAGTGTATCCAAATGTACAACCTCCGATTCTGAAATTCTGAAGCTTACGATACGACCTTGAGAACAGACGTACTTACCAAGGTTCTAGATTCAGAAAGCTCACATGGTTCTTAGTTCAGAATCAAGTTTGAAAACAATACAGATTCATCAAGGATTTCACATCATCAGACAATTTATTTGTGCCACTCTCCCCCAGTTTGATTAATAATAATGTCGGTAAAAGAATAATTAATAATTAAACATCCCCCTAATCACCATAAATAGGTCCTATATGGTGCTATAAACCATTCCCAAATGGGTAGTTTATTGTCGTTTTTTTACATTACTATATATATATATACATATGCGCTGTGTGTCTATCACATCCATCCAAGTCTCTGTGTCTTCACGTTGATCTCCTGCTGGCCTCGCTGAGGAGAATGAGCTTGAGGACAAAGTTGAGGATAAGGAAGAGAAGGCTCCCCCAAAAAAATGGGCTGGTCAGAAAACCAAGTCCATCAAGTCCTGGATTTTGGATGGATTTTGGATTTTTGTCAAATCATGTTTAGCAGTAATATGTAGTAATCATGGGATTTATCATGATTTCTTCACTTTCAGATGAAAGCATTTAGAGAAGACAACATAATTATATAATTTTTGGTGTTCTCTATATTTAAATATGGTTTTACTGCGGATATACTGGAATAATCATCTATCCATGGGGATATCATTGGGATACATTTCTATTGCTAATCTTACATTCTTCAGAAATTCAACGCGGCATTCAAGTTTTGCAAAAACAATAAGCAACCTGGTCCAGATGGCTTGCACATGGAACTTTTGAACTGGTTAAATTCGGGGAATGGACAGTGCCTCACCTGATGAACAGCTGGTGGTTAAGCAGAAAAGCACCAACGGAGCTCTGAATTTGGCAAGACTTGTCCCATACAAAAGAAGGAGACACGGACAACGCTGCAAACCACATACCCATTTCTTTATTACCCTCTGGTAACCGTTTACAGTTTGCGAACTGGAAAATTGGCATAGAAATAGTGGATTTACCCATAAAAAATGGTGATTTGCCATAGTTATGTTAGTTTACCAGAGGGCAAGGAGTGTTTACAAAGTACATATGATCATGATCCGTCAAAGAATGCAAGCTGCCATTGACAACAGTTGAACACTTATCACAACATGGTTTTCAACCTGAGAGATCCACATCTCACTCCATTTATGTGATTCGTCGAATTCAAAATTTTGCTGAGGCAAAGGGAACCCAATTAAGTCTAGCCCTTTCAGATGGGGAAAACGCCTTTGATAAAGTGCAGCATGATAGGTTAATTTTTGCATTGAAAAAAATGGAGTTCAGTCAACACTATTGTAAAATCATATAATTTAAGATTGTTTCAGGGAACCTAATTACTTTTTGTTTGTAAAAGATGCGGGGCTGGATCGTCTCAAATAAAACACCAATCTTCAATCAGACAAGGGTGCCCAGTATCCCCATACCTATTTGTTATTGTAGTGTCTTGCGTTGATCGCGAAATACGGGCTAAAACAAACCGTTGGGCACACAAGGGCAGAATACCAAACCTTAATTTCGATATGGATCATTATGCTGACGACACCAATCTTTTCTCTACGGACAACAGGGCCTTAAATGAATTGCTGAAACTCACAGACACAATTTCAGGCAAATATGGATTGCGGCTGAACAGAAATAAGTGTGTGGTGATTCAAATGAACAACGATGGTCTGGTCCACTTTGCAAACGACGAGCCGCTCCCCAAAAAGATGGAAGCGACCTACCTAGGAAACGAAATCAACCACGAAGCTAACATAAAACACGAGATTTTCAACAAAATGCAAGAAGTAAAACAAATTACTTGGTTTAAACTTTTACCGTACTGGAAGGCTACAAATGCGAACGTTAAATGGCAATTGCTTCTATTTGATGCAGTAGTGCGATCCAAGTTGTTGTATGGTCTGGAGACTATTCAAACTGACAGGGGCCATGCTAAAGAAAATTGATGCCTTCCAGATACGGTGCTTGAGAAGAATCCTCAGAATTCCGTGAACTTTCATAGATATGTCAAATCCCAACAGAGTAGTCTTGCAGAGATGTACAGAAATCCTTTGCCAAAATCAAGGCGATCAACGGGAATTTGAACTTTTTAGCCAATCTTATCACCGCAAAAAAATCCAGATTATTAGGTCATGTACTTAGATCTCGAGATGAAGATCCTATGCGTCAAGTTTCATTCCAACCTAGCAGTGCAATTAGGGTCCAGTATGGGAAGAAACTGGTCGCCCGAGGCAAAATTGGCTGCATTTTGCTAAGCAACATGTTTTCGAGCCTTCTCTTCGTGGTTACGAATACATCTCTTCGTGGTTACGAATACATCTCTTCGTGGTTACGAATACAATGAGACAGTGGTTGAAGACACGCGGATATACAATGCAGCCATAACACGAACATTTTAAGCTGCACCACGGACCTGAGGCTACGCCCACGCCTTGCGCTGACCATGACTAATCTCATTGCAGGGTATGGCTGAAGAAAAACATTCTATTACTAAAAGATATAGATAACAGTACCATACAATCCCTATATCCTCTCTGGTAATTTAACAGTTTGCTATTGAACATGGCCAAAGAAATCGTTGATTTCCCGAACTTAAAAATGATGGGTTTTCCAGGATTGTCCCATCCAAAAATGGTGGTTTTCCAGGATTTTCCCAATAAACAATGGTGGTTTTCTATAGGTTTTCCAGTTCGCAACCCGTTAACGTTTCCCAGACAGCTCTTGCTCACCGATCTCCAGGCGACCACCACCACCGTGGTGAAGTCCGACGCCAGTACGGAACTGGAAGAGCGAAGTAGGGGGGCCTCAAGTCGTGAAGTGATGAGTAGCTGGTGCAGTGGAAATTATATTGCCTTATTACTAAGCACACATGGCTGGGATTTTTTACATAGATATCCATAAATGGCATTTAGACATATCTATATTTGAATCGGTGGATAACCTATAATTACCCTTTGCTAAGCAAAGATGATATACCCTTTGGTTGTTTAACATAGCTATGGAAGCCACGGCCACCATAGAACCAGGTGAATCCTCAACTGGAACCGAAGTCAGAGGCGAGGGAGAGATCTTTGAAGCGGGGGTTTGATCAGGATCGAAAATGTGCAGCTTGAAATCGTCATATCAAATATTTATATATATATAGTCATATATATATATATGAATATATATATATATATGAATATATATATAACCATATTTGTATATCTATGTATATCTATGTTATCTAGGTAAATTTATCTCTCAAGGGAACCAAACTTAACAATATCCCAAGGAAACCAAAGTCAACAGCCAGCACTGATGTTATAGAAGTATCCGTTCATCTATGTAGACCTTGCGAAAATGTGTTTGTTGTGCATGTTAGTGGTCTTGGCCGTCATCGGCATCTTCACAAGTCTCTTCCTCACAGGCTCCGTGATTGTGTTTGAAACTCAGTTTGGCGGGATCACTGCAAGGGTCTCGCGAAAGCAAGGCCCCGGTTTAAGCAACAAAATAAACATGTGGTGTATAAACCAGGCCCATGTTTCAAGAACTCATGTAGATATGTTGAAATATGTTTCAATGAAAAGAAAACAACGCTTTGACTGAATCCTACGTTTGGGATTAAACATGAGTCCAGCACAAACAAACAAAGTGGGGCATAAATTTGGATAAACATATTTTAGAACTAAACATGACACAGAGATGTAATGGGTATACTGGGGAATTTAAAACTGAAGGTTCAAATGAACATTTTCCTGTATTGTGTTTCTCCATCTCGATCATGGAGGTCAGTCAACAAAATGGGGATGACGTGGTCTCAATGGATTTTCGGTGTCCATACCCTCCGGTAAACCAACAGTTTGCTATTGAAAATGGCAATAGAATTAGTTGTTTTACCTATTACAACATGGTGATTTCCCATAGTTTTTGGTAGATTTACCAAAGGGTAAACATCTCTAAAATCTCTAGTTTACTAACATAGCCATGGAAAATCACCATTTATATCTGATATCCCCAACATGTAAAGGTTTACGAGAGGGTACCTGTTTCAGGTTACTGTTCATGAAGATCCCTCTGATCTCACCATGTTTGTTCCAAGGCCAACACCTCCGCCTCCGCCACGATCCGGGCCGAAGCCGCCAGGTGAGCCGATTTCTTCGGTGACTGACTTGTATTGTTATGGGATGATGAATATACCATAATACGCCTAAATCATAGTTATCATCAATAGTCATGGTCAGAAAGCTATATAGTTGTTGTATGTTTTAGTATGCGATATGTATAATAGTAACTATTAATAGGTATAAACTTATTATATATTAGTTTTTGATAGTCAAATGTTGTTATTGATGCGAATTATCACTGTTAAATATCATTTTACTGGTGCTAGCGTAGGGAATGATTGATTATTATACTTAGGGGCATAGAAGGGAATGACTATTTGTGTACTGTTTTGGGATGATTCACATACTTGTCATACTCATCATCTTAGTAGGGAATGGGGAATGGGATGATTATTAAAACTTATGGATTGGATAATTCCCCCCATTCCCTACTGAACCAGTAAGTCATCTCAGTTATTTTCAGGGGAATATAGCCAGTTATAAGAAGGGTCAGTCGCGTTATTCCAACTAACCCGCTCACTATGTGGAATGAGCCATCAATTCTACGGACTTGAAGTCGCATTATACGGGAACACAGCTTTAGTATGTTTCTCCCATTCATATAATCTATAACATTACCCTCTGGTAAACTAACGTAGCTATTGAAAATCACCATTTTTAATGGGAAAATCTAATATTAATGGTCATTTTCAATAGCTACGTTAAATTACCAGAGGGTAAGGTGCATAAAATGTTTATTGGTTGATGGTTCCGAAAATGTGTTACTTTCATCCCTACCTGCGATGATCATCCGAGCTGACTGAATATGTGTTTTAGCAGAGTTAAAACCAGCAACCAGTTTGTGATGTTCATCCCATCAAAATCGTGAAATTCATATGTTTTTCTTCAGTTTTTGGTAGTTAGATTAGTTATTAACTATAATCTCATTGAAATCCACCACGTTCTAGCCATTTAAATGAGATGTTTGTGGCTCATTAACTACAATATCATTGAATTCCCGCGAAAGTAAATTATAGTTAGTGTTACCAACTAAACATAGTTAATAAACATTAGTCCACATGGTAAATAATGGTAAATAACTAATGGTAAATAACAAAAAATATAGTTAGTGTTAACAGTTATAGTAACCACATTATTACATATTAGTTTTTAGTTTACTGGAAACATTAGTTATTAATCTAGTTAATCTAGTTGTATCATGAACTATAATCAGAATCTCATTAAATTAGTTATTACCCATTTCAATGAGATGTTTGTTGCTTATTGACCATAATCTCATTTATAAACTTTTGGAACATGTTTTTGTTTTCCCATATATTGGAAATGTTAACCATTATTAACCATCATTTACCACCATTTACCAGCATTAACCACCAACCATAATCTCATTTATGAACTAACCACCAATATAGTTAACAGTTGGGAATGTCATCATGCCAACTGACTTTAACTCCATCATTTTTCAGAGGGGTAGGGCGAAAAACCACCAACCAGATAATTAACCATCATTAACCATCATTAACCATCATCAATCACTATTAATCACCATTAATCACCATTATACCATCAGTTAACCATTATTAACCATTATAGAATGGGCTAGCGCCCGGGTGCCGCCGACCCCCCCTATTTGGGGGGTCCTGCAGAGAGAGGGAGAGAGATAGATGGATGGATGGATGGATGGATGGATAGATAGGTAGAGAGATAGAG